>Ga0070734_10000245_pt1 | contig 141206 bp, 109 predicted proteins | sample Coa_R1_8_FD_66444 | JGI IMG/M metagenome (GOLD analysis project Ga0070734, IMG submission 66444) | Surface soil microbial communities from Centralia Pennsylvania, which are recovering from an underground coalmine fire - Coalmine... | ecosystem: Environmental > Terrestrial > Soil >... | reverse complement strand
ATAACGCCGAAGGGTCAGCCCGAAATGCACTTCAGCTTCGTGGTTGTGGATTGCGGGAAAGAACTACTGGCCATTGAGACGGACGCGGACGCGGCTGTCAGCGGTACTTTGGTGAAGAGCAATTAACGAACGACGACAGCATCCGTGCAAAGTACGCAGCCTGCAACTTTCATTACTCGAGAGAAAGGCGAATCCATGAGCGTAGTCGTCGTATCAGTTCGACCCCACTGATCTCCGTGGTGCGCTGCTAAAGGCCAACGGCACAACCTACACGATGCGCAATGAGCACGGGATCGAAGTGTCGCCACAAACCCGTGAACGCGCCGCCGAGAAAGGGATGACGCTATGAACCGTAACTTCACCAGCATTCTCGCATCGATTTCGGTTTGCCTGTTTTTCGGATTCCTGACAGGTTGCAGCAGCAGCAGTTCGAGTACGGCGCCTCCGACCATCGCGATCACAGCAACGAGCGGATCGGGACAAAAAGCAAACATCGGTGAAACCTTTACGAACATGCTGGTAGCCACCGTAACCTCCAACGGCACGGCGGCGAGCGGAGTAGCGGTTAGGTTCACGCCTGTTCCGGGAGCAGCTGGTCAGAGCTGCACGCCCTCCGCCACCACTGCTACCACCGGTTCCGATGGCACCGCATCGATCACATGCATGGCAAACTCGACGCCCGGCGCCTACTCAGTAACGGCTGCGGTGACGGGAGCCACAGCAGCGGCCAGTTTCACCGAGAGCAACACAGCTCCCCGCGTGTTCGTGTTCTATGTGAACGGGCTGGAAAACAGCCCCAACTACGGACCCGGGCCGGTTTACTATGCCGTCGCAGGCGCGCTGGGCTTTGACCTAAGCGGAAAAATCCTCGGCGGCGAACAGGACTATAACGATGGAAGCGGGTTCACGTCACCCGGCGAACCCACGACCCCCGACGTAATCAACCCCACCGGCAGTTCGATGACCGTGAATTCAACCACCGGCACCGGGACCTTAGTTCTTGATGTTTCCGGCAGCAACCCTAATGTCGGAGTGAACGGCATCGAGACCTTCGCCGTTCAGTTTATAAACGCAAATCATGCGCTCATCACGCAGTTTGATAAATCGGCAACTTCCAGCGGAAGCTTCGACCTGCAGACTGCAAGCAGTAGTGTCGGCGGCAATTTTGCCTTCACCCTGTCCGGGCTGTTCACCAACCCCATCCTCCCGGTTGCGTATGGAGGCGTGTTCTCGAATACCAGCGGCACCATCCACGGCACGTTCGACGCAAATGATGCGGGGAAGGTGCTCCTCGGGAATACTCTCACCGCGACGGACAACGGCGTCGGCTCTGACGTGTATGGGCGGGGCAGCATCGCTGGCTTCACGGATCCCAACAACGGCAACGCAGCCATCTCACTCGCCTATTACATCGTTGGTCCAGAAGTATTACGCATCATCGATGTTGACGCCAATGATGCGATGATGGGTTCAGCCTATGGCCAAGGCAGCGCCACCTCCTTCGACAGCACGGTGCTGTCAAGGGACGTGTTCGGCATTCTAGACAACACGGAAGACGCCTTATTTGCCGCAGCGGGGCAACTCGTTGCCGCCAATACCGCCAGTGGAATGTTTAGCGCTACATTCACGGGTGAAGGCGATGATGACGAACAGGGCACCATCATGGCCGCGGGTATCCCGGGCGGAGTCGCAGGCAACTACTCCTTTTCCCCCACCGTGCTCGGTTATGGCAGCATGACCGACATCACGGGGTTGGGCTCCATTCACAAGCTCGGGCTGTATGCGACGGATCCAAAACTCAACCTGCTGGATCCCAACAACACCACGTCGGCCAACCTGGGAGCCGCCCTTCTCCTCGATCTGGATGATTTCGCCCAGGGCACGGGAATCGTCGTTCCGCAAGGGACCATAGCGTCCGACGGATCCGACCTCAACTACAACTACGGCTTCGGGGCGCAGGCCTATGCCGGCAACTGCAGCTGGCAGCCCCCGAACGTGGGGTGGGAGTTTGACTTCGTCGGGCAGGGAGCATTTGCGTCCCTTGTTTTCACGAGCGGGCCCGCCACTCTGGCAAATATCAGCGATCCGTTTGCGTCCTTCGTACCGGGTACGCCGGATGAGTACACTGCCGTTCCGATCGCAGGGACTGCGGCCGCACCTGACGCCGCGGGACGTTACAGTTTCCGATCAGCCAGTCCATTTGCCGTCGGTCCCGTCGGGGGCGCTGGCGGTCCAAGTGTCGACTTCGCCGTGGTCATGTATGAAGCTGGTCCGGGGCTGGTGCTCTCAATCGAGGAGGACACCTTCAGCGAATGGCTGGGCACCTTCCAGGCAACGAGTGCCAACTCGCTGAAGGCCATGCACGTGAAGAGAGGACCGACGGTCAAGAGCCAAGCAAAATCGAACGCTAACCAGCAAACCAAACGAGGACTCCCTGCTTACTAGGACGTGTCGGCGGCATCTGAGGTCAATTTGCAATCTCTTTCCAAAAGCGCGCCGCAAAGCGGGCCCTCCGAGAGGGTCGGTTCTTTACTGTGTGCGACATGACTACGGTACGCGAGTTCTGATGCGAACCGGCAACCTCGTGGCCGTAATGCGAACGATGGGGCACCGCCATGTAAAGACCGCGATGCACTATCAGCACCCGGAACTCGAAACCGTGCGCGCCGCGCTCGATTAACGTCTGCCAACAACTGAAGCAGCCGCGTAGCAAATAGGGGTTACGACACCATTTGCGACACGGCTAAAACAACAATCTCGGGAAATCATTGAACACTTGGCAAATCGGAGAACACGAGATCTCTCATCCGGATAATCGGCCGCCAGTCACCCACTTCCGCTTAGGAGTCGTGCCGTTCACCTTGTTTGTGAACGCGAGTACATCTCTTTTCGAGTTCGACAGAAGACGCTGATGAGGAGGGCGGTGAATCGAGTTACCAAATGGCTGGCCGACTTCCGGTTGAAGCCACTTGCTCCGCTTGCCCTCAGGTTTCATTCAGCCCGAAAGGCTCCGGTCATCGGTCGAATCGCTAGGAGTACCAGGAGTCCCTTCAAACGCAAAATTCGATGCTCACTCCAAATCCGAGCACTCATCCAGCATCACCTTCTAGGAAGTTGCGCGCCCAGATCCAGTGATTACGAATTATTTCTTAGGCTTTCGTGTTGTTTCGACTCTGGTGTACTATTTTGGCGTCGCGCTGGTTGGCAACGTTCGAATTGCGGAAGCAGTTGACAAGCGACGCACTTTCCTGAAAACCGCCAACGTCGATTGGTCATTTTCTGCAGAGTTCGTCCCTGGCGCCAGGAGCTATGAGCATGACGCCTTCCACCTTATTTATATTACTCATCTGCGTATCCGCCGCATTAGGCCAGACAAACTCCTCTTTCTACGTCGCGACCACCGGGGATGATTCGAATCCCGGAACCCTAGCGGCGCCTTGGCGCACCATTCAACACGCCGCGGACTGCGCCCGAGCGGGCAGTACGGTCTACGTTCGGGGTGGAATCTATGAAGAACTGGTGAGCCTTAAGGCATCCGGCAACGCGAGCGATGGCTTCATTACTTTTCGAAGCTATCCCGACGAAACGGCGGTCCTCGACGCGGCGCATTTTACTCCCACCGGGAGAACCGCCGTGCTCACGATTCAAAATAAAAGCTACGTGAGAATCATGGGTTTTGAAATCCGCAACTTTCGCACTGCCGAACATCGACTCGTCCCCCTCGGCATAAGCGTGATCGGGTCAGGTTCCCATATAGAACTGCTGAAGAACAACGTCCATCACATTGAGCAAACCTTCGACGGACGCGATGCTCCGGGACATGGCGCCAACGGCTTTGGCATCGCTGTATATGGTACGGACGCCAATACTCCGATCACCGATTTGATCATTGACGGCAATGAAGTACATCACCTCAAAACCGGTTCGAGCGAGTCATTAGTAGTGAATGGGAACGTCACAAATTTCCGCATCACAGGTAATACCGTCCACGATAACAACAACATTGGAATCGACGTGATCGGTTTCGAGCGCACGGCGCCCGATGCATCCGTGGATCAGGCGCGTGATGGAGTAGTCAGTAACAATTTGGTTTACAACATCACTTCAAAAGGTAATCCTGCTTACCGCAATGAAGAAAACTCCGATGGCATTTACGTGGATGGCGGAACTCGGATCCTGATCGAGCGGAACGTCATTCATAATGTGGACTTCGGAATCGAGTTGGCCAGTGAACACAAGGACCGCGCCACCAACTACATCACTGCGCGGAACAATCTTGTTTATCATTGCCACACTGCCGGCGTCTCTATCGGCGGGTATGCGCCTGACCGAGGTCGCACCGAGCATTCTACGGTGGTCAACAACACGCTCTACGAAAACGACACGTCGGCAACCGGTTCGGGCGAGTTTCAGATGCAATGGAACATGGCAGACAATGTTTTTGAGAACAACATCGTCTATGCCGGAGCCCGCTGCCTCATAACGCTAAACCGATCGCATGTCGACAAGGACCACCCGCCAGCCGTGATTGATCACAACCTTTACAACTGCGCTTCTGGAGAGAAGGCGAGCAAATGGGCGAGTGCTTCCGTCACCTTAACGGGATTTGACAAGTATATCGAGACGACGGGAAATGACCGTCATTCGCGCTTTCTCGATCCGCATTTTGTTGATACTGCCGCGAACGATTTTCATCTCCAGTCCGATTCTCCAGCGACCGGGGCGGGCACGCTTGACGGAGTGCCGGTGGGAGAACGAGACCTTGAAGGCTCACCGCGGGTTAAGTCCGGCAAAATAGACATCGGCTGCTACCAGCAACGATAGGACCAGTGAAATGTTTGACTTGGATTTGAATCGCCGAGACTTCTTGAAGATTTCCGCCGGCGCTGGTGCCGCCTTAGCCATGCCACCCTCAGACCATGCCGCGGTCCCCTCCAGAATGATCGGCATTCAGGTCGGAGCAGTTTCCTTTGTAGATGAAGGCACCGAGAAAGTCCTCGATGTGCTTCAGGAACGTGCCAGTGTAAATACACTATTTCTCGCGGTCTTTACTTATGGTCGCGGCATCGCCGGAAGACAAATTCCGGGCCAGCCGCTGCCCGATCATGGCAAGCAGGAATACGATTTCAATTTTCACGGCGGAAATTTCGCCACTCCTCATCCTCAGTACTACAAAAATACTGTTCTCAAAGAGACACGGGCTCCTGACCATGGAGACCTCGATATCCTGGCCGAAGTTCTTCCCGCAGCAAAGAAGCGCGGCATGAAGGTCATCTGCTGGCTCGAGGATGTTTTCCGAGCCGACTTGCCGAACATCGAGAAACTGCAGGAGCGAGATCTGTACGGGCGGAATGCAGACACGCTGTGCGTCAACAATCCCGACTACCGGAATTTCCTGACCGGCCTGGTAGAGGACTACGCGTGTTCCTACGACATCGATGGAATCATGTGGGGATCGGAACGGCAAGGCGCACTTTGCGACAGCCTTGGAGCCACACACGATATGCCTCCGGTCGATCCGGGGAAGGTCACGTGCTTTTGTCAGTTTTGTCAGAGCAAAGCAAGAGAGCATGGCGTTAATGTGGAGCGCGCCCGCCAAGGCTTCCTGGAACTGGAAAAATTCGTTCGCTCCTCGCGCGGCGGCCACCGCCCCATCGACGGCTACTACGTCCAATTCTGGCGGCTGCTATTGCGCTATCCCGAACTCATCGCATGGGAAATGCTCTGGACCGACAGCCTGCGCGAGACCTACGCCGCAATTTACAAGGCCGTAAAGACAGCGAAGCCTGCAGTGCCCGTGGGTTGGCACATCTGGCACAACAATTCCTTCAATCCGATCTACCGCGCCGAACAAGACCTTCATGAACTCTCGAACTACTCCGATTTCATAAAAGTCGTCATGTACAACAACTGTGGCGGCGAGCGAATGGCGTTGTATGTGGACAATGCCGGATCGACTCTGTATGCCGATCTCTCAAAACAAGGCTTGCTCGATTTCAACTATGCAGTGATGGGATTGAAGGAGGGCAGCTACGAGCAGATTCCGCACACCGGACTTTCCCTGGACTACGTCTTCCGCGAAACGAAACGAGCTCTGGAGGGCGTCGCCGACACCAATACCTTGATTTGGCCCGGCATTGATATTGATATCCCCACCGAGCCTCGCGATAGTAAGTGCACGCCGCAAAGCGTGAAACAAGCAGTCCAGGCCGCTCTCCGCGCCGGGGCCCCAGGTGTGATTCTGTCTCGCAAATATTCTGAGATGCGACTTGCGAACCTAAATGGCGCCGGCGCAGCCATTCGTGAGGTGAAATCATAGGTTGGTTCTTCTTGCGATTCCGGTTAGTGGATCACAGAGCAGATCACAACCCTTGTAACGGACTACAAAGACAATGACGAGAAGCAGGGCTAAGCTTCCCAGAAACCCAGGAATGTGACACCATGGCGGTCTCCTCAAAACTTAAAGGCCAAACTCAGTTGCACAATTCTAGGTGAGGTTGCATTGTTAATGGTCGAGAACAGGCCGGGAGCATCGTCCAGATAGAGGTCTGGCGTACCCCAACTCGGGTGATTGAACACATTGAAGGCCTCTAACTGCAGTTGGAGAGTGCGGGATTCGCCGAGCCCAAAATTCTTGGCAAGACCCACGTCCCAGTCCTGGAAGCGAGGCCCGCGTAAGGAGCCGACCCGCTCGTCGCCGAAGGTCCCCAGCATCTGCAACTCATAAGCGCAGGGATTGAACCAGTTGTTCAGCGTGCGAACGCTCGACGGTCCGATGCAGCTCGGATTTGCCGCGATCGTTCCGGTTTGAAACGGATTGCCCACCTGATTGACGCGCTCGTTATAGCTGCCGACGCCTGCCTGATCCCCAAACAGAGTCACAGTCAAGGGAGCCCCGGATTGGAAAACGGTGATTCCAGAGAGCTGCCATCCTCCGAGCATTGATCTTTCGAATCCTTGTGAGTGTTTGAACACCGGCAGTTCCCACGAGTAGTTGAAAGTAAGAATATGGGTGCGGTCGAAATCAGCCGGCCCGTATTCGGCTTTGATGTTGTAGCTATCCTGCGGAAAGCTGGTCACCGACGCGTTCGGTCCAGCATTGTCGGTGAGCGCCTTAGAATATGTGTAGGAGCCTTGAAACGACAGGCCATTTTTCAGGCGATGGATCACCGAAGCCTGAAGCGAGTTGTAGTTAGAATCGAAGATGTCCGCGTAAGCGGTGATTGCCGAAAATCCCTGATACGGGCGTACGTAATCAGGAGAAATGTTGTACTGCGCTACCTGTGCATTCGGCTGACCCTGGTTTGCGTCGTAATATCCGAGGAGATGGGTTCCGTTTGTGCCCACATAGGCGATCGAGGCGGTAGTATCTTTGGCAACTTCATGCTGCACACTCAGCGACCATTTTTGAACTGTCGGGTACTTCCAGGGAACCATCGGCGCATTCAGTCCCGCCGGATAGAGTGTGCCAGGGGTTCCGCCAGGGTTGTCAAGAGATGCGTTCGTGATGTTGACGGAACTGTTGAATGGAGGACTGAAGGCTCCGAACTGGCTGTAGGATCCCCAGCGATCGTAAAAAATGCCGTAGCCGGCGCGGATGGCAGTTCGGCCATTTGAAAAAGGATCCCAGGAAATTCCGATGCGGGGAGCGAAAGCGCGCTTGTGGCTGGGGAAAAGAGCCCGACCGTAGGGCGAACTGTTCGCCCCGGCGTACGTGTTATGGCCGCCGACAATAATCCCGTTCAGGAGATTTCCTGTGTTGGGGACAAGGCTGCCATCGGGATTCAGCGTGGGTGCATTCGCGCGATTGAAGAAGGTCGGATCAAAGGCGCCAAACATATTGTGCAGTTCGTACTCGGGTTGGAAGTACGCGTAGCGTAAGGCCGCGGTCAACGTGAAGCTTTTGTGTATTTTGATTTGATCCTCCACATAGGGCTCGAAGTTATACCAGCGATACTTGCCAAAGGGATCGAGCGCGGTCTCCGTGTAGTTCGAAGCCAGCCCCAGCTCAAAATCGGCCAGCGCATTATTCGTGAAGTTTCCGACAAAATTGTAACTGCCATTAGTGTTGTTGCTAGAAGGATTGGCTAGCTCGCTCTTGCCTTCGCGAGTATAAACCAGCCCGAAACGAACCGTGTGGCGTCCGTGGACCCAAGTTGTGTCGCTTTGGAATGGAATGCTGAAGGCGTCGTTGTGGAAATACCACTGCTCAACGATTCCCGCGTATCCGGTTCCAAAATACATCGTTGGAATGCGGTCAAGTTCGTTCAGGGGGAAGACTTCTTTCAAAGTCAGTCCTGGTGCGCGCGTCTTGCTCGACAAGGGCCCGTTCTCAAGAGACTTGTCGTTGGCGTAATACATCCCCACGGAGAATTCCGTGAACAGCGTAGGACGAGGCGTATAAATCGCATGGAAGGACCAGTTGTAGAGCGGGAAGTTCTGTGTCGATCCGCCAACATACGGGAAAGGATTCTCATGAAATAGACCGTAGGGGTTGTCAAGCAGCACGCTGTCTTGCGTGTAGCGTCCGAAAAGATTGACCTTCGAATTGGCTTTGGTGTCGATGCGAATCGACTCTTCGCGCCAGCGTGTGTAGTCTGGCGCCTGCGAAATAAAGTTGAAGCCGTTTAAGTTGTATCCGGGCGTTGGCAGGGGGAAATAGGTTTGCAACAGCAGCGAAGCGTTTTTGTCGAGACGATTCCCCGGAATTGTGTTGTTAGGAAATGGCTGACCGGTATTTGGGTCGATAGGTTGAATGGCGCTGTTATCGAAGTTGCCCTGGCGCTCGTCAGCAGTCGGAGCGAGGGTAATGACGGGTCCTGAGCTCTGAATGATGCGCCGCCACTCCTCCGACCAGAAGAAGAAGAGACGGTTCCTTTTGATGGGTCCGCCCATATCGTATCCGAAGTCGTTGTAGCGCACCTCCGGATTGACAGTGGAAAAACGGTTCATGGCGTTGAAGACATCGTTGCGGAAGAACTCGAAGGCATCGCCGTGGAACGAGTTCGTGCCAGAGCGCGAAATGAGGTTCACCTGGGCACCGGCGGAGCGCCCTGCCGTCGCTGTATAGTCGTTGCTTTCAATGCGAACTTCCGAGATGGCAAAAAGGTTGGGCGTGACGAACGCGTTGCCACCGAAGGTGTCAACGTTCCGAACGCCGTCGATCAGCAAGTTGTTCTCATCGTCGCGGACTCCGTTGACCGAGAAGTCGACAGAGGAGTTCGAGCCGAATCCGGGAGTGACATCGACCGGCTTCGATACACCGGGTTCAAGGTCCATCAGTTGGGTGAAAACACGGTTCGTAAGCGGTAACGTGTTCACCTGCTCACCGGTGATCGTATTGCCTTCATTCGCGGTCACGGTGTTAACAACAGGCAAACTGCCGCTTGTCACGGTTATTTGCTGGGTCGTGGAACCGACCTTTAGCACGAGGTCCACGCGCGCAGGTTCGGCAGCGTGCACCGAGAATGGCGAGAATGTAGTCTTCGCGAATCCGCTTCTTTCCGCACTCAATTCGTAGTCCCCTACCGGTACAGTGAGAAAGCGGAACTGCCCGGATTCATCAGTCTGCGTCGCATAAGATAGCCCGGTACCGAAGTTGCGCAGCGTGACTGTCGCACCCGGAGCCAACGCCCCGGAGGCATCGGTCACAGTACCCAACACGGTACCCGTATTGGGGGCTTGAGCAGCTATAACTGCGGGGAAACATAGTGTTCCAGCGATCAGGGAGGCGGAAATGACAAGTAATAGCACTCTGTTCTTTTGCATGGCAGTACTCCTACATCGGTCGCCATTCGCCGGTTGCAATGACCGGGTTGGAAAACAAGCGCATGCGTTCACGGCAAGGGGGCTTCCGTTAGCTCAAGCTCCCAGTGATCGGGTGTGTCCAAATGACAATCGAAGCCGTAAAAACGTCCGTCAAAAACGTGTTGGAACAGGCAGGCGCGCTGTCCGCGCAGGATCGGATTGCCGGTTACTGGCTCGAAGTTGCCATCAGGAGACTCGGCCCAAAAAACTTTGACCTGCCATTCTCCTTCGGGATTGTCGGTGTAGCGGTGGGGATAAATCTCCGTTGCAAGATAATAGACGTCCTTCTTGCCACTCGCCGCATTCTTGAGATAGAGCAACGTGGGAGCAGCCACAGTTTCCGTGGTCTGCATCAGTATCTTTTCAGGAGCTTCATCCAGATCCTGCACTCTCTCTGCGCTCTTACTAATGATTTCGAAATGATCGTGATCATTCCCGCGATAAAAGGTCAGGTAGAGACGACCTGAGCGAGGATCGCAAAAAAGATTCGGATTCTGATTGCGCTGATTGGGCGCCGCCTTCACGAGTGTCTTTCGTTGTGTCAGGTGAGTCCCGTCCTTCGAAGTTGCAAGCACGATATAGCTGCTCGGCGTGTCGTAGCCGCGCGTAATAGCAAAGTAGAGCAGCTTGGGGTGCTTGCGATCGACATTTTGCAACACGCTGGGCCAACGGGCGTCGATCCAGAGCGGATTCTTCTCGTATTTTGTCCAGCTCACCAGATCGTTACTGCGTGCCAAGCCAATCCCGGCTCCCTCATTGAGCCCGTACCATCCCCAATAGCGATATCCATCGCGATTGAGTTTGAGTACAGAAAGTGTATGAGGAAATTCCTTGCCTTCCCAAGGCTGAGCATCGGGCATGACGTGACGAGGCGTTGTCAGGTCAAGATAGCGGGTCCCGAATTCTGCGGTGGACCCACTTGATTGACACCATCCACAAGGAAGAATAGCCAGTGCAAAGATGATTGAGAAATACAGGTGAGATTGACGCACGAGACCTCCGAGTCCGAGTACTAAGTTATAGGTGCGGGCACCGCCTTCTTGAGATTTACGGTGGCATTTGTAATTAACGGCTTTGCCCAGAATCCGACGCTGAGCACACATGCAAACGTGAGATAAAGAAACGCGACACCGGTGCGAAGGCCGAAGTGGTCGCCAATGCGGCCAATGATGAGGGGGACCACCGCGCCTCCCATAATCCCCGTACTGAGGATTCCTGCGAAAGGGCCGTGATGCTCCGAGACCGAGTTCAATCCCAGAGAAACGAGGATGGGCCACATCACCGAGGCGAATAAGCCAATCGTAGGAAATGCAAATAGTGAGATCCTGGCCGAGCCAAACAGGGCGGCGCTGACACAGACCAGGGCACACAAACTGGTACCAATGAGAACCTTCCGGCTGTCGAAGAGCTTGAGCAGTCCCATTCCAATAAAACAGCCCGTCGTGAGCAATCCCCAGAACCATGAAACGGCCGTTGCACCGGTTGTGTGTGGGTCGTAGCTGTGATACGTGGAGAGAAATTTCGAGATCCAGTCGGCCGTGCCCTGCTCCGACCCTACGTAGGCGAATACGCAAAAGAAGAAGGCCCAGACCATTGGACGGCGGAGCAGGTCTCCATACATCGCCCACGATCCGGCGGCCTCTTCGCTAGAGTGTTCCACGCGCGGGAAGGTAGTGAAGTAAAGCACCACAATCATCGCAATTGTGAAAACTGCGAAGATCCAATAAAGCGAGGCCCAAGGCAGGGCCGGAGGAGTCAGTCGTGCCAGAAGTTGAAGCAGCGGATCGTGTCCAGATTTCTCCAGGTTGAGGACTAGATACGAGTACATGTAAGGGCTCAAGAACGAGGCTGAGCCGAAAATCAGTTGCGCGAATGCGGAATTGAACGCGAAGTGTTCTTCTCCTCCCGCAACCCGCAACAGAGGATTGATTGCGGTTTGTAGGGTTGCCATCCCGGAGCCCATGATGAAAAGCGAAACGACAGCTACCTGATAGGTAGGATGGAATGCAAAGCTGAGAGACCCCATGGTGCCAGCCAGAAATGCGGCGATCATTACCGGTTTTTCCCCAAAGCGCTCGACCAGGAAGCCGGCTGGAATCGACATGACTCCGTAGGCAATAAAGAATGAAAAGGGCAAGAACGCTGCGGCCGCGAGGCTTACGTGGAAGCTGCTGATAATGTCCGGAACGAGCGGGCCAAGGATGTTGGTCAACAGCGACATTACAAAGAAGGTCAAGAAAACCAACCAAACCATGTAGCGGCTTCGGGCCATCTTTGCTTACTCCGTGGTCGTGATTTTGGCGGCTCGCTCGAATTTCCCGGCTTCGCGGTTGGCGAGCGCGGCCAAAGCGAGCGTGATCATTTGCACTGGTAAAATTTCGAGAATCGGGCGAACGCTTTCCCCGTGATCCTGCAAACAGAAAGGATCGAGCGATGACTTTTGTCCGATGAGTTCCGCATGACCGCCGCCTTGTTGAATGTCGGAGAGAAGGCGCTGGTTCAGATCGCGGGTCTTCTCGTCGCCGGAAAAGACCACCACGAACGTGTCCTCGCTCAGCATTTCAAAGGGACCGTGCCGGAAGGCGGCGCTGCTCATTCCTTCGGCATGGAAGTGATCGGACTCCTTGATGATGAGAGCTCCGGTCCCGACAGCCGCAAGCGAAGCGCCGCGGCCCACAAAGAACAAATGCTTGATTCTGCGCAGTTTTTTGGCCAGAAGTTCGACGTGTTCTTTCCACCGGTTTAGATACTCGGCTGCTGCCGGTGGGGCTTTCTTCAATTCCCGAAGGCTTTGCTTGGGGTCGCGTTGACAGAGAATGTCGCCCAGGAATTTCAGGACCATCAGCGCGGTCACATACGTCTTGCATGAGACCGAGAATTCGTTTCCAGCGCGGGTAAAAAGCGCGGCCGTCGAGTGCTCGACCAAAGGACTCTGCGGAGTGTTGCTGACTGCGATCACCTCAGAACGCTTACGATTCACTTCCCCGAGACGAATCATCTCGGCGCTTTGCCCGGATTGCGACACCGCGACAATCAGTGTCTTCGGGTCGAAAAATCGTGACTTGTAATGGACCAGTTCCGAGGTCTCCACCATCAGTGCGGTGAAACCATGACTGATCAGCTGCAGATTCAGAGGATGAAGCGCGTGGAAGGAAGATCCCATTCCTGTCAACACCACGCGGTAGAACTTTCCCTGCGAGAGGCGCTGCGCCAGATTGATTAAGGCTGGAGAGGAGTCAAGGCTGGCTAGCGTGGCATCAAGTGCCCGGGGCTCATCGAGAATATCTTCAAGGTACTTGCCCTCGATGATTTGTAAATCAGGTACAGCGAGATCAGGATTCACTCTCAACTCCCGTCATTCTGAAATCGGTGATACCAGACTCTGGCTGCGCCGATGAGATTGGCACTTTCTCCCAGCGAGGCCAGCGTCAGTTCGGTTTGGTGGAAGGGAACCAGAGAGCAGCTTCGACGAACGATTTCTTTGATCTGGCCAAGGAACAGGGGAGCACTTTTCATCAGGCTGCCGCCGAGCACGATAGCATCGGGGCAGAACATCGTGACGAGATTGGCAATTCCGAGGCCGAGATAGTAGGCCTCGCGATCCACAGCCCGCTTCGCGAGATCGTCACCTGCAACGGCCAATTCGCAGATACGTTTGGCAGAAAGGTCGTGACCGTGCGGATAACCCGATGGCGCCTCCTGGTTCATCCACGCGGTCATGGCGGGGCCAGCGGCGAGGGATTCCCAACATCCACGGAAACCGCATACACAAGGGGGGCCCGAAGGATCAACAAGATGATGACCGATCTCGGGATGGGAGTAGGCCACTCCCCGATATAAATGTCCATCGACGATGAATCCAGTGCCGATGCCAGTGCCAATTGTGACGTATATCAGGCGCTTCTTATTCTTGCCTGCTCCCCAGCTTGCCTCCCCAAGCGCCGCGGCGTCGCCATCGTTTTCTAAGGCGACGTTGACGTGGAAGGTTTCGGACAAATCCCGGACCAGATTTTCGCCTTTCCAGTTAGGAAAGAAATTAACGTCTCCGAACTCACCCGTGAGAGGCAGTACGGGTCCGGTCGAACCAATACCAATTCCCGTAATTTTGCAGTGAATTTCGCGCGCGGTGGCGTCGAGCATTTTACGAATGTTGTCCAAAGCATTCGCATAACCTTGCCCCGCGTCGGTCGGACATTGGGAGCGTGCAAGGACGTTTCCCAAATCGTCAACCATTCCAACGGCTATCTTCGTTCCACCGATGTCAACCCCTGCAATCAAACCGCTTGCCTCCGGATCTTTCTCTTGGAAAACTACTTCCACTCGAATACGGTGCCGTCATAGGCGTTGAGCTCAACCTTGAAACTTGTTTTTGACACTTCCACGCGGCTATTACCTTGCGAACTCACCCGCGAAACGGAGTGCAAGGGCTGAGACGCAGTTACAGTCACCGTTTGTGTCGTGGCGCTGTGATTAGTCACGACGACATAGCCACGCGAGTCGCTAGCCAATGAAACGGCCTCGACCGAAGGTTGGTCTGTGCGAAACCGCGGCGTAACGCCCGACCATTCCCGGAATGCCTCGTAAATCCGGTAAGAAGCTTCCGGCCTGTCGAAAACCGCTGGAGAGTTGGCCAGATAACTCTCGATGGGATATGCACTGAGGAGCGTGTGGCCGCTACCAACCTTGTTGGCGACTAGCGCCGGGCGTCCGTCTTGATCAACTGCAATGACTGTGCCGCCCTTCACTTCCAGGATCGATCCCCATGAGCGGGGTCCGGGATTTGGGACCGAGTAATGGAACGTGTCGCCGGATTTCAAACTGGCGAATGAGGCCACAACCTTTATAGTGACATCGTCCTTGGGATTGCTATCTACCATTCGCGCGCCAAACAGGGCTTCCATCTCCGGGATCGCGGCATCAGCGGCCACAGAGGCGTAGAGGGCCCCTCCATTGGAAACGTATTGCCGCGCTTTCTCCCAGAAATCAGAGTGCACATGGACCAGGAAGCTGTCGGTGCTAGTTAATGGCGAAGGCATGAGGATCAGAGGACGTTTTTGCCAGTCGTCATATTCCCGGGGAAAGTCGCCCTTCAAGCCTGCACGCCGCGCAAGAATGAAGGAGGAAAGCCATGACCCTGTGATCCAAGAGTTCTCTTCGCTGAAATTTGGCTGCGACTGACCAGCAACATTGGCTCCCTCGTCAGTAGTGGTGTAGGGGACGACTTCAGGTCCTGTGAGGCCAAAGTGGGAGAAATCTCCATGCGGCTTGGACCATTCGTAAGGCACGATGATGCCAGCTTCCGCTGGAGCAGGGGCGATACCGGTAAGGTCTAGCTGACCGACCACCTTTTCGAAATCCTGAAACATTTGCGCTGACGGACGATCCTTCCCTTCCCAAGTGGTCAGTCCAAACTGTGTCTCATGGGGCGAGCGCAAATATGGAACTTTATGCCACTGCTCTGGGGCTGCGTCGGTGTAACACCAGATGAGGAAACCATTGGCCCCGGCGCCCAAACCTGAGTAGAGACTGGCGCGGAGAAATTTCGAGATTTCCTCGGGATCATACTGCGCCGACGATGCGCCGATCTCCTGAACCATGACCGGATGTCCGGCACTGCCTGAGAGAGCAGTTTCAAATGCCGATCCGTAGGTACCGCGCTCCGACAGCATCGCATCCGGAAACAACTTGGGTGAGTAAATCGAGTACGGATGAACGCTGAAGAAATCGACTTCTTCTTTTATGTTGTCTGGGCGAAATGGGCCGCGCCCAACATCTTCCATGCTGGTGCCCACGACAATCGGGTGAAGCTTGTCGTAGCGTCGCATCGACCAGGAGAGCAGACGCGTCCAGTTGATCGCCATCGCGTCGGTCGTTTCCGGCGAGATCCAGAAGGGAGGTTCATCAGTGAGGTCCCAGCCGAGGATCGCCGGCTCGTTCGCGTAACGGCGGGCCAGTTGAGCCACATGATCAGTCTCGATGCGCAGCATGTCAGGATCAGAATGCGGATGACGCCCTTGCCGATACGGGACATCCCAAAAAGCCTCGCCTACTTCTCCGCCGATCAATAGCTCCGGATGAAGATAGATCTGGTAACGGTGCGCCAGCGATATGAGGAAATCGATATCGCGAAATGCCTCTGGATTGTAGTCGCCGGGACGTGGCTCGATCCACGCCCACACAAAGTCGAGCCGGATGGCATTGAATCCCAGCGCGTGCATGCGGGCAAAGTCGGCCTCAATGGCTTTGGGATCCCATTCCGTGGGCCATTGCATTGCTTTCACTGCCGGCACCCAGTTTGCCCCGACCGGGATGAAGCGATGGCCATCCCGCGAGAAGTAATTCCCATCCAGACGCACTGCGGGCAAGCGCGATCGATCAGAATCCGTCTGTGTTGGCTGTTGCGCTGCCGCTCCGGAAACCAATAACCAAATCAATGCGCAAAAAAATGGAAGCATCCTCATTCGCGGGGCACTGGTAATTTGCCTAATCTTCGTCCTCGTCACACTTCCCCCTTTTGTCGACGCCAAGATGTCCTCGACTAGAAGGACAGCTTCAAGGCCAGCTGCAGCTCGCGCGAAGCGTGCGCTGTGCTCGTGATGGAACCGGAAAGGCTGGGGTTTCCCGGCGAACCGGGTTGATCGACGGCGGCGTACGGCAACGCAAACTCTGGCGTGTTGAAGAGATTGAAAGCCTCCACACGGAATTGCATCTTTAGGTTTTCGCGTAAGCTCAAATTCTTGAATAACGAAGCATCCACGTTGTAAATTGCCGGCCCCCGCAGCGAGCCGCGGCGCGCGTTTCCATATTCCCGCGCGAACGACTGTCCCGGCGCGACTGGTGGCAGTGCGAACGCCGCTGGATTGTACCAGCACTGAATCGTCTGCTTATTTGCCGGACAACCCTCACTGACTGCATTTGAAAAGTTATAAGGATCACCGATCAGATCCGGTCTGGGCGCACCCGAGTCCGTATTCGTATAGTCCTGGGAAAGCAAAGGGGTGAACGCTTCGCCCGAATGCAGGGCGACAATTCCGTTCAACTGCCAGCCTTCTGTGAACCAGTGCACGGGACCGCTGCTGTTCCACAATCTCTGTTTCGGGCCGATCGGCAACAGATAAGACCACGCGGAGGAGAATTGATGACGGTAATCGGGAGCGTTGTTCCCCCGTTCAGCCGCGAGGTTATATGTGTCCTGCGGTTCTAGATATTCGTCTTCCTCCGTCTGTCCAATGCTGTGCTGCCAAGTGTAGGAGTTCAGCATGCTCCAATTGCCCGAGAATCGCTTTTCCAATTTGACCTGCAGCCCGTGCGAGACGGACCAGGCGCCATTGTCCAGGGTGCGGATTTCCCCAATATTCGGCACGGTACCGTAGTAGAGTCGGCCGAAGTTCGTGGGCGGCCCAACCAAGCAGGTGGTGGGATCCGCTCCCGGGGGACAGGAGGTGAAGTTGGAATCGAGTGGGGCTGGTGGCTGATTTCGATTGCTCAGGAAAGCCAGCTTCACTCCGCGTGTGCCCACATACGCGACTTGCAAAGCCATGCTCGGGGTGAGGGCTCGCTCGATGTTCAAGTTCCATTCTTCAATGTAAGTTGTGCGATTGTTGAATAGCGATGCGCTGGCTCGGCCAGCGGGATTAGAAACCGTCGAATAGACCGGAGTGGGATAGCCCGTGGAAACGCGCAGGTTCGGCGTTGCATTCGCTGCCGGATTGTAGTTCTGACTGAATATCAGCCCCGTGGGATTGTAAGCGAGTTCGGCGTCATTCTGATCCGCTTGCACATCGTAGAAGATGCCGAATCCACCTCGGACCACGGTTTTCTCGTTCCAGGGAGTCCAGGCAAAACCAATCCGCGGCGCAAAGTTGTTGTGATCGGTTTTCACGTTGCCCGAGCGGCTTACGCCGGGTTGCTGTGGGGAAACAAACGTCCCTGTCGCAAAATCGAAATTAGCGAGCCGATTCTTCTGCTCGACAGGCGGCGTGAACAAGTCATAGCGGACACCCAGATTCAAGGTGAGTCTATCGTTCATCCGAAAGTCATCCATCGTATAGGCGCTGAACTCGGTCCAGCGCATGCCGAACGATCCCTTTTGGCCGTCGCGGTACGCTGAACCGGGATACCCCATCAGGAAACTGGCCAAAGCACTCCCGCCGGTATCGGTGGTTAGATCCGAGGTGAATAGTTCGTTGAACGTCATGTCTCCGCGGGCATTCTGCGTCTGGAAAAAACCGTGCAGGCGCCGACGCAGGTCCGCGCCGAACTTGAAGGAGTGGCGGCCGCGAACATAGGTGAAGGCGTCCATGTATTGATAGTTGTTTTCATTCAAGAATTCCGGAAACCAATCGGTTGTGCCGAGCGGGCTTAGATTCGAGAACTGGATGTAGGGTAATCCTCCGGTAGCTGTCGCGTTATTTGGGTTGAAGATATTCGGAATACCGAATTGTGACCCCAAATCCTGCCCTGCAAAATTCTGCAGGGCCTTCACCACGTAACGGGAATAGCCGATCTTGAATTCGTTGATCTTGTTTGCCGCAAAGGTGTGCACGTCGCTGATGCCGGCAGACCTAGCCAGATTTGTGATGTTCCCGGTGAAGTTTCCTCCACCGGCGTATCCAGGAAAAGGATCCGGAGCAAATGCGTCCACATTATTAAAGCTGAAGGTGAGGGACAGGCTGTTGTTCGTGGTGAATTGATGATCTCCGCGAATATCAAAAGAGTCCTGATTGTTCTTGCTCACCGGATTTGACAGATAGTTACCCGCGGAGTTGGACACGTTTGGACCTGGGAAGAGTGCTACGAGTTTCAAGGCTGCGGGATCGAGACAAGCCCCGTCGGTTGCGGACGAACAGTGCGGAATGATGTTGCCCGGAATCGGCTTTCGCAATGTCACTTGTGTAACGCCGTCGGCACAGGTGTAAGGAGTGTTCGTGAACGGATCGAAGATGGTTCCCATGTCGAAAAAGGGATCAGCCCCTGCGGGATTGGGACAGGGCGAGAATGTCTGGCCGGTCAACAGATCGCTGAAGTTCCCGCCAACCTCCGAAGGTGAAGGCACAATGGAGAGGAATGTCTGCGACTGCCGAATGCGCGTTCCCTGGTAGTCAACGAAGAAGAAGGTCCGGTTTTTCAAAATCGGACCGCCCAGAGTCCCTCCAAATTGGTTTTGCTTAAACGGAGCAATGGGCTGGTTGGCGCTGTCGAAGTAGTTCTTCGCGTCGAATGCGGAGTTGCGCAAAAATTCAAAAATGCTGCCGTGAAACTGATTCCCCCCGGATTTCAGGACGACGTTCACCACGGCGCCGCCTCGGCCGATATCTGCTCCGAAATTGTTGGTCTGTACTTTGAACTCCTGAATAGCGTCGATGGACGGCTGGATCACCTCGATCCCAATCTGCTGCTCATTATTGTCAAATCCGTTGAGCAGAAAATTGTTGTTGGTGGCCGTCAAGCCGTTCACCTGGATCGCGGCATTTCCCCGCTGATCTTCAGGAATCCCGCCCTGTTGCACGGTGTATCCGGCAGTGGGGCCCTGGTTCACACCAGGCGACAAGTAAGCAAGTTGCACGAAGTCGCGTCCATCCAACGGTAGATCGTTGACGCGAGCCTGCTCAATTACCTGCCCGATGGAGGAGGTCTCGGACTCCACCAAGGGCTCAGCCGCTGTCACGACCATTTCCTCAGTCACCGTGCCGACGGTCAGTGTGAAATCGACGCGTACAACCTGGTTGACGTCGAGTTTGAATTCAGTTTGTCTGGCCTTTTTAAATCCTTGATGCTCAACCGATACGGTGTAATTGCCCGATTTCAACTCGGTGACGACATACTCGCCGTTGCTGTTGGTCAACGTCCTTTTCTCGAGATTCGTGTGCGTCTCCGTCACCGTGACGGCTGCGTCAGCAATCAACGCTCCCGATGCATCTTTCACCGTTCCAACAATTTTGCCGGTTTCAACCTGGCCATACAGAGGGATCGACATACCAATCGCTGCGACTAGAACAAAAGTCAGAGAAGTTCGATCGAGGATTCGAATGCCACGTGGGAAACGGGATTTCATGGGAATCTCCTGCTGCGAAGTTTCCGAAAGCATAAGAACCTCATATGCATATATGGTGTCAAGATAAAATTTACGATGGGCCGGCAATGCCGAGCACGTTTCCTCTCTATATAATTATAAACAAACGAGATATGTTAATAACTAAGGATCGGCGATGGCTGCTCTAGGAGCAATTGATGACATTCATATATACGTTGTATACTATGTGTCGATTGTTCTTGGAGAGTGAAATGGCGTCGTCCGAAAATTCGTCGTTCGCAACACCCGATCTGGCCTTAGTTATCGACCCGAATAGTTTCGTTCCCTATTACGTGCAAATCGTCGATCAGGTGCGGGAGCTCATCAAGAAGAACAAGCTGCAACAAGGACAGACGTTCTGTTCAGAGGGCGAACTCGCTCGCACGCTGGCAATCAGTAAAATGCCAGTACGGCAAGCATTCCAGAAACTCAGGTCGGAAGGGCTGTTAGTGATCGCGAAAGGCAAGCGCCCGGTGGTGGGCTCGGGACGAGTACCGTGGAATTTTCAGCAACTTCGTGGTTTCAGCGAAGAGATGCGGAGGCGAGGGCTAGTGCCATCGGCGCGAGTGCTGGAGGTGAATCTGCAGGAACCCGAATTGGAGGTGGCGCAGGCGTTGAAGCTGAGCCCTGGTGAGCGCGTCTATCGAATACGGCGACTTCGCTCAATCAATGGTGAGCCGGTTGCGGTCGTCGCGAGCCATCTGCCTTCCCGTATTTTTGCGGGCATCGATAAACAGGACCTGGAGAACCAGTCCCTTTATGCCATCTTTGAGCACGTGTATAAACGCAAACTCCAGTGGGCCGAAGAAGTCATAGGAGCAATGGTTGCTGGCGAAGACGAAGCGGCTGAACTCCAAGCTTCAGCAGGTAGTGCACTACTGGTCATTCGAGAAACAACTTACGATATGCAAAACGTGGCAATTGAGTACAGTGTGTCCTACTTACGCGGCGATCGCTACACCGCTTCCGTAATTTCCGTGCGTAAGAACTGAGTTTGGACAAAGACATCGCATAGAATGCCGGCAGAAACCACGGTTGTCGAGTCTTCAAAAGCGCCTTCGCAATCCATTCTTGGAACTCTGCAGTGCATCTACAACCCTGCTGAAATACAACGGGGATTGTACCGTGAATTGTCGGCAGTCGAGGTACTTCGGGAAACGGGAACGAGTTTGATCAAATATTGCTTTCGCAGTCGTGGAAGTATAGTTTTCAGATTAAAGATATGGTTTGAATCTGCCTTCTTCGAGCTATTTTTGGCACCGCAATGTTACGTTCCACGAAAACTTCTCGGAGAGTATTTCTAAAGTCAGCGTCTTTGACCACGTTCGCTGCTGTCACTCCGGGGCGGTGGCTTTTCCCGAAAGCTACCCCACCTCCTGGTTTGCGACCGCTCGAACAGTTCGATTACGGCGATGTCAACCTGGAAAGCGGACTGCACGAGCAGCAACTGGAGGAGACTCATTCCGTCCTGATGGGATTGAACGAGGACAGTCTGCTCAAGCCATTTCGACAGATGAGCGGGCAAGCCGCTCCGGGCGAGGATCTGGGTGGCTGGTACACCTACAATCCGGATTTCGACTGGCGCAAAGGTGGAGATGGATTTGCGCCGAGTTGCACATTCGGACAATGGGTATCAGCCTTGGCGCGAATGTATGCCATTCGAAAGGATCCGGCCACGCGCGACAAAGTGCTTCGTCTGAATCGTCTATACGCGCAAACGATTGCGGGCGACTATTACGAAAAGAATCGTTTTCCCGCGTATTGCTATGACAAAATTGTTTGCGGTCTGATCGATTCTCATCAATATGTCGGCGACCCGGATGCGTTCGCGATTCTCGATCGCACCACCGATACGGCGTTGCCGCACTTCCCGGAACATGCGGTAGAGCACGATACCGTATGGCGTCACGATAAAGATGAGAGCTGGAGTTGGGACGAGTCGTACACCCTGCCGGAAAATCTCTTTCTCGCATATCAGCGCGGCGCCGGGGGGCGCTATCGGGAACTGGCACAACAATACCTTGATGATCATTATTACGATCCTCTGGCTGACGACCAGAATGTGTTGGGGGGCAGGCACGCCTACAGCTATGTCAACTGCCTAAGTTCGGCAGTGCAGGCCTATTTGACTCTGGGGAATGAAAAATATCTGCGGACGGCGAGAAATGCGTTCAGCATGCTCTTGCAGCAAAGTTTTGCGACTGGGGGATGGGGACCCGATGAGCAGCTACGCGCTCCCGACAGCCCGGATGTCTACAACAGCCTTACTCGAAGCCACAGCAGCTTTGAAACACCCTGCGGGTCGTATGCGCATTTCAAGCTGACCCGCTACTTGCTGCGCATAACAGGCGAGTCGCGTTATGGGGACAGCATGGAGCGCGTGATGTACAACACGGTTCTCGGAGCGAAGCCGCTAATGCCCGATGGGCGGACCTTTTATTATTCCGACTACAACTTCAAAGGGCGCAAGGTCTATTCGCCAGACCAGCACTGGGCCTGTTGCTCGGGAACGTTACCCCAGGTCGCTGCTGATTATCGCATCAATACGTACTTCCGCGATCCAAATGGCCTTTGGGTGAATTTGTATATTCCTTCGAGCGTGCGCTGGCGCCACCACAAGGCGGATATCGTAGTGCAACAGAGAAGCTCGTATCCCTTCGAGGAGGTCGTTCAACTGGAGGTGAAGACATCGAAGGCCGCGCATTTCAATTTGAGGCTGCGAATTCCGGAGTGGAGCAAGGGCGCATCGATTGCGATCAACGGCCGCCGAGTGCAGAGTCCGGATTCTGGAACTTTTGCGGTGATTGAACGTAAGTGGAAAGATGGTGACCGGATCGAACTCGAACTGCCTATGACTACGCGGCTGGAGCCGCTGGACGGGCATCATCAGAAAACCGTCGCCCTCCTCTATGGGCCACTCGTGTTGTTTGCAATGGGCGAAAATGAAATTTCACCGACGGCTTCAGACTTGCTCGGAGTAATAAGAGCGGATCAGCGAACATGGGAATTGCGCACTGCCATGACTGCCGTAAAAATGATTCCTTTCACCGAGATTCGGGACGATCAGTACACAACGTACTTCAATCTAATTTAAGGAGACTCCGATCTGGTCGGCTCAAACGCGGCTTTTTGAACCCGCTGGACATGAAAGAGTCAGAGTGCTGCTCCCGCTTTTCGTAGAACTGCCAATGCGTAACAAATTCCATTCGATACTCTTCCTCATATTGGCCAGCAGTTTGACAATTCCGTGCCGCGCACAGAATCCGGCGGCGCCTGTTAACAACGATGGTTGGCAAATGGTTTGGAGCGATGAGTTCAATGGTCCAAACGGCTCTTCCGTGGATCTCACCAAGTGGGTCGTCGAGACGGGAGGCCAAGGATGGGGCAACGACGAGCTCGAGTACTATACCGCCCGCGCAGCCAACCTCTTTGTTCAGGATGGGAATCTAGTCATCCGGGCGCTGGCGGAAAAATACACGGGGCCGGATGGCATTTCCAGGAATTACACGTCGGCTCGCATGAAAACTCTGGGAAAATTCAGTCAGACGTATGGGCGCTTCGAAGCGCGCATTAAGGTCCCCGCCGGGCAAGGGATGTGGCCGGCGTTCTGGATGCTGGGCACGGAGGTCGATAAAATCGGATGGCCGGCGTGTGGAGAAATCGACATTATGGAGAATATCGGGAAGGAACCGTCCAAGATTCACGGCTCCATTCACGGTCCGGGCTACATCGGAAGCATCGGCATTGAAGCTCCTTATACTTTGCCTGGTAATCGGCGCTTTTCGGATGATTTTCACGTCTTTGCGGTGGAGTGGAGCCCGGCGGAGATCTCCTTCTATGTCGATCACGATTTATACGCGAAGCGCACGCCTGCGGACCTGCGGCCTGAGTGGAAGTGGGTTTTTGATCGACCGTTTTTCCTGATTCTGAATCTGGCAGTGGGAGGAGACTGGCCCGGGAATGCAGACGCGACCACGGTTTTCCCCGCAGAGATGAAAGTGGATTACGTGCGCGTGTACAAGCGAAGTCAACAGAAACACTAGGACATCCCGCGACCTTTTGTATTTCGAGCGGGTGATGCGAAGCTTCAATCCGCTGGGCTCCAAGCCTGATCACCCTTGCTCTGGGCATGAGTTACCGCCCACAGCACGATGTTGATCCGTGAAGGGACAGGATTCGTTGGGATGCAGTCTCATGGCGGTTCTCCTGTGGTGCCTTGCGTTGAATTGCGGATCGGTGCAGGGCGTTGTCGGGCGAAGTGAAAGCAGGAAGGAAGCTAAGCGTCCACGTTTTCCACATTCCGTTCACAGATATTTCGTTTTCACACTCACAATTGCGTTGACATCGATGAAGCGACTGTTTAATTTGGCTGACGTCGACGGCTGAAAGGATTGGCAAATAAACTTTGCTACTCCGAAGTAGGCTGAGTGATCTGCCCGGCAGGGCGACCTGACGAGCAACCAGACCCGAAAAAACCGACTGGTTCTGCGAGGAGCAGTTGGGGTTTGGATCTGCGAAAGCAGTGATCGCATCAAGGGCTGTGACGGTGCGTGCCTCCACGCTGTTGGCTCCCTCGCAGGAGTTGGCGGCTGGAGCATAACCAATGTCACAGCCTTTACCTTTTGTGCCCTTTCCGTCTCTCTCTCTCTCTACGACCAATTCTTCTTCTTCGGCTCGGCACCTGAATAGTTGCGAGTTCGTCTTTTCAACAAGAATTGTGAAAAACGCATTGAAATGGGACTTGACCCGCGCTGTTCAAGCGCACTTGACCGGTTTGCACAATAATTGATTCGCGTCCTTGGTCCGATTGGGCGAGATGTGCGGACATGGCGTGGATCGTTGCGCTATCTGCCGACGGTATCAGAGGAACTGAATAAGACTTCGCCTTTCACGCGAATCTCCACTGGGACCAAATATTTTTCAATGGCTTTGGCATTCAGTTCCACCCCGAGGCCGGGCTGGTCCCGAACGGAAACATACCCATCACGGTCTCGATCCAGATGATTGGTAGTGATCTCCCGGGCGAGCGGCTTCGGGGCGAAGGGGTATTCGCAGATCTCATGGGATTCTAATCCAGCGTACGGTTGCAGTGAGGCGCTGAGCGCCAGGTGCGATGTGAAGGTGTGATTGACGAATGCCACACCCTTTGAAACGGCATAGTCCGCAACCCGCTTCGCAGGACCGATGCCGCCGATGCGACCGCAATCTACCTGAATAAATCCGACGTTGCCATAGTCGATGATATGTCGTGCCATATGAAAATTGTGAGCTCCTTCCCCGCCAGCCAGTTTGATACTGCTGCGACGGGCGAGTGACGCGTACGCATCCAGGGCGCTGGTGTGAAAGGGCTCTTCGAGCCAAAGGGCGCTTACGTCCCGCAGCATGGGAAGGCGCGCCGCAGCGGCCTCGAAGTTGTCGCCGAAAATCTGTCCGACATCGACCATCAATAACGCCTCTTTCCCCAGACCTTCCCGCGCGGCCTCAAATTGTTCACGATCTGCCTGAAGATCGCCCCGGCCGATCGGTCCCCATCCAAATTTCACAGCGCGGAAGTTCTGGGCTCGTGCTGCCGCGGCCCGCTCATACGTTTGCGTCGGCGTGTCTCCGAACAGTTGCGAGGCGTAAGGGAGCTTACGAAAGGCTTTGTGATAGCCGAGCAGTTTCCAGACTGGCTCCTCATGGACTTTTCCCAGCAGGTCCCAGAGAGCAATTTCTACTCCTGACCAAGTGTGCGGTGCCTGCAGCAGGTCCATGCTGTCGAGCTCAATTTGGGCAGCCATGCGCTGGATATCCTCGGGACCATTCAGCCTCTGACCCAGCACCGATGCCCCGACCGGACGGCAGGCGCCATGCGACATGGGGCATACGAACGCCGCGATCGAAACCAGGGGAGACGCCTCACACTCGCCCCAACCCACAGCTCCACCCGCGGAAACTCGCACCAGGAGGGCGTCCTGGCTACCGTCGCCTTCGGTCGTTACGACCGGCATGGATAGATAGAAGAAGTCAACTGCCTCAATCCTGCGCAAGAGGAGCTCCGCGAAACAGTCCTCCTTTATATACCCCTAGAAGTCATGATGCAGGCGCAGAACCCGGTTAAAAAGATCGGTAATCCGATGTTCGCGGAAAAATGGTCTGGCATATACTTTTCGACCATGCGTGCTCTCGTTTATACGGCTCCTGGCAAGGTCGAGGTGCAAGAGCGCCCGCGGCCCGAATCTCGAGCAGGAGAACAAGAGATTGCCGTCGATGCGGCCGGGGTGTGCGGTTCAGACATTTCTGGGTTCCTTGGTCACAGCGCATTGCGGAAGCCGCCATTAGTTCTGGGGCATGAACTGGTGGGCCGCCTGCAGGATGGCCGTCGCGTAGTGGCCAACCCACTCGTGAGTTGTGGCCGGTGCACGGCTTGCCTTTCCGGTGCTCAGAATCTGTGCGATTCGTGGACGCTGCTCGGTCTTGGAACCACGTCGGGAACATTCACCGAACGTGTCGCATTGCCACAGGCTCAGGTCTACGGGATTCCAGACGCACTCACGAACGACAAGGCAATTCTCGCGGAACCGCTGGCCAACGTCGTCCACATGTTTCGAATCGCCTCGCCACCGGCTTTCTTCCGCCTCGCCATTGTAGGGGCGGGTACCATGGGCGCCCTTACACTGCTTGCTGGACTGCGTATCGGTGCGCGCGATATTTTGGCTGCCGATGTGAATCAGTTGCGGCTTGCTACCATGCACCGATTGGGAGCAACGACCACGATCAATGCCGCAAATGCCGATGCGGTGGCGGAAGCTCAGGAATCGGCCGGACGTGGATACGACGTGGTCGTCGATGCCAGCGGCAGTGCTCCGGCACGACAGATGGCTTTTGATTTCTGCCGTCCCGGCGGTCAGGTCATCCTGCTAGGTATGGGAGCGCAGCGCAGCGAAATCAACTTTGTGCCCAGCATTCGCAAGGAGCATCGGGTGGTCATGTCATTTGCCTATACGCCGCTGGATTTTCGGAGATCACTCGATCTCTTGATCGGCGGTGAGATCAACCTGGCGCCGTGGACGGTGAAGATGCCGCTGGAGCAAGGGCAGCAAGCGTTCGAACGGATGAGTCAGGATCCGGGAGTCGCACTCAAGATGATTCTGGAAGTCAGCAAGGATCGCTCACTTTGAACATGGCCGACCAGGTTCAGATCGCCCGAGTAACTCTGCCGCGGATTCTTGGAATGCCGCGGTGGCTCGCTTTTTCACTTGTCACCATTTTGCTTTGGGGTGCCTGGGGTGCGGTCTCGAAAGTTTCATCTGATGGAGTAGACGCCAACACAAACCAGATCTTTTTCACTTTCGGGCTGCTGCCGTTGATTTTGATCGTGTGGCGCTCTCCTCGCAACGCGGGTGGTGGAGATGCGCGGCGCAAGGGGATTGCATGGGCGTTCCTCACCGGCATTCTTGGTGGTACAGGGAACATAGCTTTTTTCCACGCTCTGGCCATGGGAGGAAAGGCATCGATTGTGGCCCCGGTGACCGCCTTATTCCCGCTGGTCACGGTGATTCTGGCGGTTACTCTTCTTCACGAACGCATTGGTACGGCGCAGAAATTTGGACTGGCGCTGGCGCTGGTCGCCATTTATTTGCTCAGCATGTAAATAAAAGGAGCACATGTCATTCCTACCCGGATGGGCCTGGTTTTCCGCAATCGCGCTGGTCTTTTGGGGCATTACCGGTGTTACCCAAAAGCTAGCCACAAACCGGATTTCAAGCGAACTGTCTTTTCTCTGGTTCGCCTACGCCATGATCGCGATCTCCGCGACCTTGGCGGTCTTTGTGCCGGTTCACTGGCATCTTCGTCCTTTGATCTTCTGGGCGGCCGTGGTCGGGGGAACTCTGAATGGCCTGGGCGCGCTGACCAGCTTCACGGCTTTGGAGTCTGGCGGCAAGGCGTCTGTCGTCATTTCGCTCATCTCGCTCTATCCGCTAGTAACCGTTGCCTTGGCGGTGACGATTCTCCATGAGCGAATTACGCCCGCGCAGGCAATGGGAGTTGTGCTTGCCATCGTGGCGGCGATTTTGTTGTCCCTGGAACCGAAATCACCGAGTGTGACGTAGATTTCTACGCTTCGCTTATCTCTCCGCTTGCCCCTACTGATCCTACTGAGCGTAGACCTTCCTGAACCAGAAACCGAACATCGGTTTCCAGAGTCTCGCCGGGGGCGAGGCTCCGGTAATTTCCGGACGCCATCATGGCTTCGAAATTGAGCGGATATCCGGTACACGGCTCGAGAACGGCGACATTGTAGTTTCGCCAGCCTCCATAGGTGGCGAAGAGCCAGCACGAGCGGAAGACTTCCGCGTCGAACTGCAATGCGCATGCGAGGCCCGTAGCAGTATTCGTCAGAGCGCACCAATTCCCCTGCAGCTCCGTGCCGTAGAAAAAATACAGTTCACGGGCGTCTTCCGCAGTAACCTTCCGCAGGTCAATTCTTCCTTTGGGCAGCTGAACGTAGGGCCAGTCCGCGGGTGACGACGTTCCTGCCAGAGTTCCGGGGAAAGCAGGTTCGACTTGTACCTTCATCGGCGGGAAGTCCACGCGATGCTGCGGCGAAACCGCCATCGCCGGATGAAGCTTCCACAAGAAAGGGAACGTTGTTTTTCCCTGATTGACGAAGCGATGATGAAACTGGAGTCGAGCCTGATCCCGAGGCAATCGGATCGTCTTCTCCACTTCGATCGCACTAATCGGAGTGGTGTAGCTGAGCCTTACGCCTACCTCATCGCGGCTTGAGAATGTCTCTGGCTTCCAGTGTCCAGTCCACAGTTCGCCATGATCAGGATAGGTCTCGCCGCCAATCACACAGGATTCATCGTTAGGAAACAGCTCATCCCAGCCACCGCTCCATACGTCGTCGTAGCGCGAATTTAGAGGCAGTCGAGAGGGGACGATCCTTGGATTGTTCCAGAGCAAGTCCGCGTCGCAGGGCTTGTAAGTGATCTGCCAGATCTTGGCGCCCAATTCAGGAAGGATAATTACCCGCAGCAGGTGATTTTCCAGCACCAGCGTCTGCAAGCCGCGATACGTCCAGTCTGCGCTCACATTCAATTTCATCTTTACCGTTCCTTGCTCAAGTCCTCAACCGGAAGGAGTGGGAGAGTCCTCACCGTGGCGCGATCGGAGCGCCGAATGTATTCCGGCGGAGTCACTGAGTTCTCAATGATCGCAGTGGAATCGTCGGCAGCTATGAAGCTGCAATCGAATCGCACATGATCAAAAGCAGCTCGGCTATTGCCATTGAGGCGTACTTGGCTGGTTGCGAGATCGGGGCGCTGCGCCGCCAGGCGATGCGCTCCAACCGTGGAACGGTCGACTTGAAGTCGGGCGTTGCCACTCAAGGAAAGCCAGTCGGCATAGACGTCAGAGTTATGGACAGTCACCTTGGCATGATCGGTCTCCGTCAGTTCATCGATAACGCTGTCGCTGAACGTGAGGTCGGCGTCCCCGGATGCATAGACGTCCCAGGTGTCGGCGTTGACTTGCTCCAGGCGGAGACGAAAAGGACAATCCGAAACCCCCGCCTCCGGAATTACCATCGGATGGTTCGGCAACCCTGTCAGACCGTGGGGCAGTTTCAGATTTCCATGACATGTTGGTGCGATAGACAACTGAGCACGCCCAATGCGCTGCAGAGTTACATCGCTTCGGCCATGCACATAAAGAAGAAATAACTGCGCTACGGTGTCGGTCAAGTCCGCGGTCGCCAGCGAGCCCATGCGTAGTCTCTGCGAGAATGGCTGATCCGCTGGAATATCGCTGAACATAAGCTTCTCGTCATCTCCGGTGTGGGTCGACAGAAAGACTAGTCGGAGATGACGAGCGGTAACTTGACTTGCGTGAGAAATCTCCAATTCGAAGATCGTCAGTTTTTCCAGGGTGGCCTTTGCGTGATCGAGATGGAACTCCGAGTTGGTCGTCTGGAAATCGACAACCGAGAGATCACCCCGCAACCACCAGATCGGGTGAGCGCTTCCCACAGGATCCATGGTTGAGTGCCGAATCGTGAGCGTTGCGGGACCGTCGCAGTGCAAATTGCTTGTCCCGTTTGCAGTGCCGGGAGGATCCGAAACCTTGATCTGCACATCCTCAAGTTCCAGGTCAGCACCCGCCGCGATACGGATTGGGCCTCGAAGATCCAGGGAGATGCCCGTCAGCTTCACTCGTCCAGAAATACTCAGCGGGCCGTCCTGCCGAAATTCGGTGTGCTCGTTGATGACGGTGCCGTCCACAAGCGGGGGCAGAGGCTTTTGGCCAGCACCTGATGCGACCGGAATTAACAATACGAACAACGATGCCAACTGCATAGTTCTGAGGCCGAGACGGCCAGGGTGGTGGCAGCATACCCGATGCAGGGGCTGAATCTAAACGTTTATTCGACATTCCTTCCCAAATTCAATGTCTGACTCCCTGGCTGGTTTGCCGATTCTCCGCACCCGTCGTATGCTGACCGACAAGGGGATTCAATGTGGCGATTCGCAGCGGCTAGGCACATCTCGATCGGCATTCTTGCCATCCTCGTTCTTAGCTGCGTGCCTCGAACTTTCGCCGAAGAAAACCTGAAATCACTGGTGCAGAAAGCGTTTGATCTTCATCAGAGAGGGCAGTTTTCAGAAGCTCTCCCGTTGTTGCGGCGCGCCTACGATCTCGATCCCAACGATTACTTTGTCAATCTGCTGCTCGGCATTGACTCCCTACGGACGGGAGAATCCAAAGCCGCCGTCCGCTTCCTGATGAGAGCTTCTCACCTCCGGCCCGGCGAAGAAATTCCCCTGGACTATCTCGGAGAGGCCTATGCCCGCCAGGCTGAGTTCGGAGCGGCCGCCGATACCTACATGAAGGTCGTGCGCCTGGCATCGCAATCGTCGGACTCTGCAGTCGCCTTCGTCGATTTCGCTGTCTCGCGTTTTTCGGCGATGTCTGCATTCTTGCGGAGCACACAAAAAGGTCTGGCAGCGGAGTATCGCCTGCGCGCGTGGGCGACGGTGCAGAGTGATTCTTCGCATCGGGCTTTGCTGCAACGTGCGGCAGATCTTGATCCGTCAGCCCCCGGGATCTGGTCGGAACTGGCGCTCACGGCTCTCGAGTCCGGCGATACTGATGCTGCGGAAGGATATTCGAAAAAGGCTCTGCAGGCCAATCCCGACGACCTTAAAGCATGGATCGCGCAGGCTCAGCTGTCTGCAAGAAAAGGTGAGTGGGCAGGGGCCACGGGTCGTCTGGGCTCGGTTGCGCAACACTCACCAAGAACTCTTTTGCTAGCAGCAGGAAGTTGGCCCGCGCAATTGATCCCTCCGCCTTCTTTTCCGGTTTCTGCCAGCTTGCGAAAGTTCTTTTCTTGCGTCCACGATTCGGTCAGAAATTGCGAGATCGAAGCGAAGGCCCAGCCATCTTCAAAAAATGCCAATGAGTTGTTCCGCGAGCAGAGGTGGGAGGAAATTGTGAACTTCTCTCCACCCCAGCCCGGCCAGTCAGAAGCCTGGCTACATCGTGGAATCGCTTTCGCACAACTCGAGAATTGTTCTGCCGCCATTCCTGCCTTGGAGCGGGGCCTGTCGAAATCGCCTTCGGATGTCTATGGAATGTTCCTGCTGTCCTGGTGCTATTCGCGGGAAGCCGGTCGCACCGCCAATCATGTGCAGCAATCCGGCGGCGACGATGCTTCGATCTACCTGATGCGCGGTGACGTGCGGTTGCGCTTGCAGTCCAAGCCCGATATGGCCGCAGCCGAGTATCAGTTGGCGCTCAGTAAATCTCCGAATGATCCCGCGATTCTCGAGCGGTTGGCCGAGGCGCAGTTCGGAGCAGGGAACTACGACGCAGCGCGCGAAAACGCCGAAGCTGCGCTCAAAGTGGATCCACTCCGCCTGGAGGCGAAACGCACTCTGGCAAGGATCGCCATGCAAGATCGCGACTACTCGGCAGCCTTGCCTTATCTCAAGGAACTTGCTGCTCGTGAGCCAAACGATGTAAGCGCGCGTGTCGAACTAGGCAAGGCCTGTGCCGAATCTGGAGCTCTTGTCGAAGCCCTTGAGAACCTCGAGCCAGCACTGGAGCATGGCTATCCTGATGAGAAAGGAAGCCTGCATTACCTCCTAGGTACAGTGCTCAAGAAAATGGGCCTCACGAGCGAGGCCGATCACGCGCTGGCGACCGCAGCCCAGCTTTCTGCGGCCTTTCAGCAAAAGTCGTATCACGATCAGGACCCTGATGCACAGCCCTAAACACGAACTCACACGCCGTGACTTCGGACGACTTCTTGCCAGCGGTGCGCTGGCGTTCTCACTTCCCCGGCTCTTCGCAGCGGCCGGACGCGACCCGATTCAGTTTCAAAATGTGGCTCCCGCGTGCGGACTCGATTTCGTTCTGCGCAACGATGCCAACGGACGTAAGTACCAGGTCGAGACCGTTCTTGGCGGCCTGGGCGTCATTGACTTCGATCAGGACGGTTGGCCCGATTTGTACTGCGTGAATGGCGCGTCATTGCCTTCACTGCAGAAATCCGACCTCAGCTTTTTCAACCGTCTGTACCGAAATAACCGCGACGGAACTTTCACCGACATCACTGTCAAGGCGGGAGTGCAAGGCCACGGATACGACATGGGAGTGGCTGTGGGCGACTACAACAACGATGGGCTGGAAGACCTCTATGTCGTCGGAGTGCACGGCAACATTCTCTATCGCAACAATGGCGATGGGACCTTCACCGATGTCACCCAATCGGCTGGCGTTGCCGGCCCGCAAGGTCGTCCGGTATGGTCGGTCGCGGCGGCTTGGGTTGACTATGACAATGATGGCCACCTTGACCTAATCGTCTCGAATTATTGCGATTGGACTCCGGGCGATGATCCTATCTGCGGCGGACTCGACCCTAAAGATCGAGCCTACTGTCACCCCGACAAATACCGCGCTGAGCCTGTGCTGCTATATCACAACAATGGAAATGGCACGTTCACTGATGTATCTGCTGAGGCGGGTCTGGCGAAGGTGATGGGCAAAGGAATGGGAATCGCGGTGGCAGACTACGACGGCGATGGATTTCCCGATATCTTCATCGCGAATGACAACGACCGCAATCTTCTGATTCATGACCTCGGCGGAGGCAAGCTCAAAGAGGTCGGGATCGAAACCGGTGTCTCCTACAATGGCGACGGACGCCAGATCTCCGGAATGGGCGCCGACTTTCGCGATTTTGATGGCGACGGTCTCCCCGACATCGTGATGACCGGCCTCCGCCGCGAAACCTTCGAACTTTTCCGCAATACCGGTAAAGGTAGTTTCGAAGATGCCAGCGCCAGCAGTGGTTTGCTCAACCTGAGTCGCCCCTGGAATGGATGGGGATGCGGCTTAGTGGACCTCGATAACGACGGCTGGCTCGATCTGTTCGTCGCTTGCGGTGGCCTCGATACGAACGAGCCTCAACCCAATCGTATTTTTCGTAATCAGGGAGGTCATTTCTCGGATGTTTCCACTGACGTCGGCCCGGATTTCGCCGTGCCGCGATTGCATCGTGGTGTTGCCTTTGCCGATTTCGATAATGACGGCCGAATCGACGCCGCCGTGACATCGGTGAACGAACCTATCGAGCTGTGGATGAACCGCAGTCCCAAGCAACACTGGCTTCAACTGAAACTGAAAGGCACTCGCAGTAATCGGTCCGCACTCGGAGCCAAAGTTATCTGCCACGGTACCCAGCACACCCAGATCGCATTTGTGGCGAACAGCGTCGGATACGCCTCGGCCAGCGACCTCAGGGTACATTTTGGTTTGGGCGACGACCACCAGGTCTCGCTGGAAATCTATTGGCCATCGGGCCAGAAGCAGCAAATAAACGATATTGCAGCCGATCAACTGCTTCAAATCGAAGAATCCCCACTCGTGCCGTCGGAAAAACGCGCTCGATAGCCTGCCGATTAAACGACAGAATAAACACTCTCTGCGATAGCAGTAGGACCCACACTAGTCGAAACTTGGAACCCATCGGGTGTGCGCCAACTCTTCAGGTTGGTGTCGTCTGGAGTCAAAGGCAGGCGAGGGGGGACTTATGTTTCAAGCGGCAAGAGCAAAGAGCATTTTGCGGGCAAGAACGTTGGTTGGTCTCGGCAGCGTCCTCTTGTTGCTGACCATGTTAAACGGTACCGTACTGGCACAGTCTTCCAACGGGCAGATCTCCGGTCTGGTAACCGACTCCTCCGGCGCGGCCGTCGAGGGAGCGGGGATCGTCGCCACGAACACGGCCACCGGCGTAACCTACACAGGGAAGACGAATGGTGCGGGTGTGTACGTTCTTCCTCAGTTAATACCGGGTCCGTACAAGATCTCGCTCACAAAGCAGGGATTTGCCAGGGTCGAGCGCCCCGAACTGACTGTCCGCACTGGCGATCGTCTGTCCCTTGATTTCAGTCTCAAACCGGCAACGGCTACTGAGGTGATCACCGTTACCGAGTCCGCACCCTTGCTGCAAGCCGACCAGTCCAGCGCCTCCACTGTTCTCGACAACAAAATGATCACCGAGTTGCCCCAACTCAATCGCAACTCGCTCGACTTGACCTCCGTTATTCCGCAGGTTCAAGGCAAAGGGCCGGCGAGCGACAATATCGCTTCGCTGGGAAATGCGGCCTACTTCATCGCGAACACGGGAAACTCCTACGCCATTTCTGGCGGACAAGTGAACGGCACGAGCATTTCAGTCGACGGAAACCAACTGCAGGATTCCGAATTCAACGCCGTCAATCGCGCTATTCCCACGCCCGATAGCGTAGGTGAGTTCCGCGTAGAGAGTGGCGTTCTCACGGCCGATCACGGGCGGTACTCGGGTGGTGTCATCACTATGAACACCAAGAGTGGCACGAACCAGTTTCATGGACGGCTCTTTGAGTATTTCCGCAACCAGATCATGAACAGCAACGGCTGGGTGAACAACGATATCGGAGCAAACCGGCAGGCATTTCATCAGAACAATTACGGATTGTCCTTGGGTGGTCCGGTCAAAATTCCTCATCTTTACGATGGCTCAGGAAAGACCTTCTTCTTCTTCGGTTGGGAAGGCGAGCGTTATAACACGGGCGAGGTCGTAAGCACCACGGTGCCGACTCAACTGCAGCAACAGGGCGATTTCTCCCATACGATTATCAACTATCAGAATCATGCGCCGATCTATGCTGCCATCTTCGATCCCTACCACCTCGATTCGAGCGGCAATCGCCGGCAGTACGGGTCGGTTCCCGGCGCCCCAGTAGGCGCAAATGGATTATCTGGTTCAAAGATTTGTTCGCAAGCAGATGTAACCGCCGGTACCTGTCCGGTCGCAAGTCAAGGGCTCTCGTTGCAGAGTACGTTGTTCGCTCACTACATGGCGCTCTACCCGCAGCCCAATCATAAAGCCAGCACTATAGATGGCTACAGCAATGATCGCCTCGATTCGATCGCCATCACCCGACCGACCGACCGCTTCTTCCTGCGTTTGGACGAGAATCTCTCGAACAGCCAGCGCCTGAACCTCAGCATCAGCCGGTCTCACATGACCAACAATATTCCGGCTCCCTGGTTTCATGCAGCGCGTTCCTACACCTACGACCACGACGTGACCGGAAGTCTGCAATACAACTGGGTGATCTCGCCGACTTCGATTCTTGATGTTCACCTCGGAATGGGCGTGGCCAAGCTTTACAGCGACGGCGTTTCCGGGGATGGTTCCGATCCCGATCCAAACGTCAACACCACGACGTGGGGTTTCGATCCGCTCGTCATCAGCAATCCATCTCGCTCCATAATCGATATTCCCCCGGTGTTGAACATCGGGCAGGTTGGAGCAACCGCCTCGGCTACCAACCCGTCGGTTTTCTCCAACGTTGGTGGGTCGCAATTCGATACGTTCATCAATCAAACTACAAACGGAACGGTTTCCTTTACTAAAGTGTACGGTCGTCACACGGTCAAGGTCGGTTACGAGCAATACTTCTACCGATTTAGCGAGATCGGCGGCGACCATACGGGCGTTGCTTGGATCAACAACGGTGGTGGATCCGTTCAGAATTGGCAGAATCCTAGTGATGCCACGACTGGTTTTCCGCTCGCTGAACTCATGATGGGATCTTCCCATGTCTTCCAGTGGGGCAATTGGCAGATCACGCCTTACGGATTCAACGAGGCCGGATATGTCATGGATGACTGGAAGGTAAACCGCAAGCTGACGGTTCAGATGGGTCTGCGTTGGGATCATGATGGTGCGCGGTCACCCCGAGATTTTGGCGAGTCTACTCCTCTCACCTATCTGATCAATGCCAGGAACGTACTGAATCCGATCCCGAGTTGGAATTGGAGTCAGGTCACGTCCACCCCAGGACTGGGGGGGTTGGCTTCTTTGCCACAACCGGGTTGGGTGACTCAGGGCACGACAGGACAAGTGGTTCTTCTCGATACCCCGCCGCATACCCAAAAGAATCTCTATAACACGGACTGGAAGAACTTCCAGCCGCGACTTGGGATCGCGTATGCCTTCGATGATAAGACGGTGTTCCACGGGAGCGCCGGCATCATCGATCAAGGATTGGGAGGACTCTCTACCGACTGGTTCAGCTTTTATTACAACACGGTGACCATGAACCAGATTTCCAGCGTCGACGGCCAGCACTGGATCAGCGAACTCGGCCCGGACCACGGTCTAGGAACGTTTCCCCTGCAGAATTCCGGGTCGCACCTGGGTTACTATCCGCGGATCACGACTAACGCACAATACGCGAATATCACTTTCGGGCAGGCGGCCAATCCGACTCAAGGTGGCGCGGCGACCCTCAATCACTTCCAGTCTCCCACTGACTACACCTGGGACTTCAGCGTTCAGCGGCAAGTAGGAAAGAACTGGACCGCGACAGCCGATTACACGGGCATCCGGGGAATTCATCTGCTCATGCCCTTGTGGGGATGGAGCCTGAACAATGTGCCAACGCAATACTACGCGCTGGGAACGGCCTATGAGCAGCAGAATCCCGGGTCGAACGTATTCCAGGTTCAGGTTCCCAACCCGTTCTTCGGACTTTCGCAAACCTTTGCCAGCGAACCGACGCTGCCCCTCGGGCAGATGCTTGGGCTATCGCCTCAATACTCTGCCACGACTCCGGGACAAGCTACTTGGGGCCGCGCATTCTCGAACTTCCTGAATCTCCAGATTCAAAGCCGCAGTTATCGCGGCCTGAGTTTGCTGGCCTCCTATAACATTCGCAAGACTTTGACCAACAGCTGGGGGAAGGACATTCAGCACGGTGGCCCTGCAGGAAGTGGATACCTCCAGAATCCGCACAACCTTATGGAAGCTTATGGAGTTGCGGGATATGAAGTGCCACAAACCGTGTTGCTCAACTATTCCTATGAGCTGCCATTCGGGCGTGGTCGACAATTCATGAGCCATCCGAGCAGTATTGGCTATAAGGCCGTGGATCAAGTCATAGGCGGCTGGAACGTCGCGGGTGTGACGACATGGAATCCCAAGGGAACTCCGTTGCTCGTACCACAAGTGCCTGGTGGCATCACCGCCCCGGGTGCCGCTATCCGTTACTCTCTTGCTCCTGGCGTGAAGGTGAAAACGTCCAGCAACTATTCAGGTGCGCTGGTGGACCCGAATGTTGGGCAATTCTTCAATAGCAATCCAACCAAAGTTCTCAATTCGGCAGCATTCGTCAAGACGCCGGACTTTACCCTGGCCAACTCTCCCTTCATCTTTCCCAACGTGCGCAATCCTGGGGCATTCTTCACGGATGCGACGCTACTGAAGAAATTCCCGATTGCCAGGGAAGGGGAGACCTATTTCGAACTCCGCATGGAGGCACAAAACGTTTTCAATCACACCAATTACAACAACATCGACAACAACCCCAACGATCCCACTTTTGGCGGCATATTGGGCAAGCAGCAGTACCCGAGAGTAATGCAAGTTGGCGCGCGACTCTTCTTCTGATGCGAAGCGGAGCCCGATGGAAGAGTACCTCGGCTCCGCTTCCCCTTAAGTTGTAACTTTGTTCAGTTCAGCATGATGCGTATCAGCCTCTGCGGTTTGACCCTCGTGTTTTTGGCGTGCTGCGCATTTGGGCAGGCGAGTGCACAACTTCGCACGGCCGATACTGAGATCACGATCGAAGCTGGTCCTTCTGCGCCGCGCCTAGTCATGCTGGCGATACCAGGAGGGGCAAGCTGGAAGAATCGGGCATCGGAACCCCTGATTGATTTGGCAGAAATTGATGATCGCAGCAAACCGCTGCAATGGACGTACAATCACGACGCCAGCCAGATTACGAACGAGCGCGTGGCATTCGTTTATGAGTCGTCCTCGCCACACCTCCGCCTCACCTGGGAATGGCGTACGCGCCAGGACTTTGGTCCAATCGAGCATCAGATTCGCCTCGAGAACCTCGATAACCAAGAACTTTGGATCCCTTTACAGGACAGCTTCGGCTTTGACTGGCAGGTTGATCCGCAAATCACACTCGAGCAACTGTTCGTAGAAAAAGGCGCGAACACTCCCTCAGCCATCGGCACGCACGAAGTGTCGATCACGGATGGCTACCATTGGACTGGCACCTCGAGCACATATGGCGACACTGATGAGCGCGACCCGCGCGAGATCATTCCCTGGACGCTCATTGAGCGGAACGACTCCGCACACACGGGTTGGTACGCTGGAATCGAGTTTAGCGGACGCACACGCGTCTCGATGCAGCGCGAGAAAGACTCGTTGAAGGGCGCGCTGGGACTGAATCCTGATCCCAGACCGGCCCGCACGCGCTTACTTCCAGGCGGAACGTTCGAATCGCCAATAGTCTTCCTTGGTGGATTCCACGGAGGTCCGGATGGCGCTGGGAATGTCTTGCGCCGCTGGGTTCGCGCGGTTCTTGGCAATCCGCTCACTTGGAAAAACCCCAACTATCCACTCGTTGTAAACAACAGCTGGGGCGGCGGCATGGCGGTGAATGACGAGATCGCACGCCGCATGATTCGTGACTCTGCCGACTTGGGAGTCGACATGTTCCACGTCGATGCCGGATGGTTTCGGGGTGTCGGCGACTGGTATCCCAACCCGCAGAAATTTCCCAACGGGCTTGCGGTGATCGCCGATTATGCCCATGAGCACGGGTTGAAGTTCGGGCTCTGGGTCGATTGGACCCAGGCGGGATTGTCTACCGAACCGGGCGCGCTCAACGCACGCGATCCGAAGGTCCGCGACTGGATGGTCACCGACATTCCCAAAGATTGGCAGCCCGAGCCGTTCAAGGGACAAACCATTGACCTCGGAGATCCCGAGGCCAAGCAGTGGGCACAGCGCGAAGTGGAACGCATTGTGACTGACTATCACCTGGACATGCTGGAACATGACGGATATCTCGTCGCCCACGGCTGCGATCGCACCGATCACCCCCACGCCGCTCCTGACCCCCTTAATGAGTGCGTATACAAAACCTGGGGCTCGTATTTTGTCGACAGCACAAATTCAACCGACGTGAGTTATCACGCGGTACAAGCCTATTACGACATTTATTCCAAGTTGCGGCGGGACCATCCTGGCTTGCTGTTCGAAATCTGCAATGACGGCGGGCGGATGGTGGATTTTGGAAGCGCTGCTCACGGGGATTACTTTTCAATCACCGATACCTACGATCCGCTCTCGAACCGGCGCGCTTTCTTCGATACGAGCCATGTTCTGCCGGCGGCTATGCTTGAGAGCTATGTCGAGAAGTGGCCGACACCACGCATCGAAAACTTCCGCTACATGCTGCGAAGCGGCATGATGGGCTGGTTCACGATTATGCTCGACACCAACGCGTGGTCAGCAGAACAGCATGCGGCAGCAAAACAGGAAATCGAACTCTACAAGAAACGACTGCGGCCCCTGATCCGCGACGCCAACGTGTACCACATTTCACAGCGGCCGGACGGCGTTCATTGGGACGCGATGGAATACTGGGATCCGGAGCGCCAGAGAGGTGTTGTCTTCGCGTTTCGCGGAACAATTGAACAGGAAATTGTGCACTCTTTTGTCTTGCAAGGCCTGGACGCCAGAACGAAGTACCGGCTCGTCTATCATGACCACACGTCGCCTGACCGTGGCATCGCAGGGAAAGATCTGATGAATGCAGGCTTAAGAGTGGCACTGCGGTTACAGAACAGTTCGGAACTTGTCTTCATCGAGAAAGAAATGCAGTGAGAAAGCCTCGGTCGTAAAAGGCAGGTCAATTTTGCAAGGAAAAGCATGTCCGAACACACTGTGCGGGCGGTTCGCACTTATCAGCGGCGGCGCGCAAGGCATTGGGCAGGCTATTGCCGCCCGATTTCAGCGCGAAGGCGCGCACGTCTCCATATTGGATTGTGACGCTGCCCAGGGTAAGAAAACCAGTCAGGAACTCAGCGCGCTGAATCCATCATTACCCGTGCAATATCTATGCGTCGATCTGCGGGACCAACAGCAGATCTTGCAAGCCATCGCTTCGGTCAAAAAAAACGACGGGCGAATCGATCTGCTCGTCAACAATGCCGGCGTCGAACTGGACCGTCCGCTGGAGAGACTGACCCAGGACGACTGGGATCTCATTCTCGACGTGAACCTGCGAGGTGCGTTCCTGCTGACCCAGGCCGCCATTCCTCTCTTTCCAAATTCCGGCGGCGCAATTATCAATATCAGTTCCATCCACGCCACGCATGCATTTCCCGATTCCATTCCTTATGCCTGTTCGAAAGCCGGGATGGTGGCACTCACTCGCAATCTAGCCCTCGAATTGGCGCCTCGGAACATTCGGGTCAACTGCATTTGCCCCGGATACATTGATACGCGACTGTGGGAACAATATTTGGCGAACTCTGCAAATCCGTCGGCCCTTGCAGCCCAAACTGCCGCGTTGCACCCTCTTGGCCGACGCGGCGTACCTGCAGATGTATGCGAGGCAGCCCTCTTTCTCGCTTCGGATGCCGCAGCCTTCATCACCGGCGCAGATCTAATTGTGGACGGCGGCCTGACGATTCGAGCTCATCCTTAGCCACTTCCTTATCGGATAATCGGCAATTCACCTTCGATTTAACGACATTCGCCGCAAGAATGTGTAATACAATGGCGTTCCATTCTGGGGGTCGGCCTTGAAAAAGCATCACTCCACGTTGAGAGGCGCTTTGAAGAGGGAATTCCAAAAGGATCTGGAGCTCTTCAAACATTTTCTCCTTCTGCTGAATAACACCAGTCCGATTCGCAACGTTGAGCTCATGTGGCACGAGGAAGACGAGGAGCTCGACCCACTCAAGACAACCTTCAAGAGCCGAGTGGGTACCGGCGATGCACTGGTCCAGCTACAGCCGGCCGGAGCTCAGTCCGCGAACCGCAACTCTCCCAGCACGCTGTTTTGCGACCTGGTGCATGGCTTCGGCAAGCACGAAGAAGAGACGTGCGCGCACTCCGACGTGCCTGCGAAACAGCGCTGCCGCGCTACCGGATGCACACAGGTGTATGCCTGCCACGTCGGCCTGACCGACATCGCAATTCCTGTCATCTGCGATGGACAGTACCTGGGCACTCTTTTTTCTGGACAGGTCTTGATTTCCCCGCCGACACCAGAAGGATTTCGCCTTGTACGCGAAACATTGGCAGGGCAGCCGCACATCAATTTCGCGAGCCTGGAAGCCGCGTACTACCAGGTTCCGGTGGTTACGCCTGCCCAAGTAGCCGAGATGGTGAGGGTTCTTGAGCTTTTTGCCCGCTATATTTCCAACTCCTGGAAGCGTTTGCAGTTGACGAGCGAAATGCAAAGGAAGCACGATCGGGAGCTTTACCTCGACCGCAAGGAACTCGCAGCTATACTCCTGTCCGGGCAAACTGGAGGAGCGCAGGAATTGAGAGCGCTGGTCGCGCGAGCTGGCATGCAGCGTTTGCCAGAGCGGGTTTTAGTGCTGCAGATTGAGTATCTGCCTCCGGATGCACGGCGCCACAGTGAAGCGCCAGCCCTGACCCTGAACCGGCTGTCGCACGTCGTAGAGGATTTTTGCCAGACCTTGCCAAACACTCTGGCAACGGTGGTCCGTCCAGGTGAGATATGCGTCTTCACTCGGCAGGAAGCGCGCAATCGCAGCCACCAAAGAATTCTGCTGGAAGAAATGGCGACGAATATTCTGGCGAAAGTCCGGACGCAAGCAGACGTTTCGGCGCGAGTGGGAATCAGTGAACAGCATCTCCAGCCCGTCGAACTGCTGAAGGCGTATCAGGAAGCCTGCGCCGCGATCGATAGTGGCTCTTCTCGAATATCCTTTTTTGGCGAGCCGGTGGTAAGAAAGGCGCTGCCATCTGAGGTCATGGCGCAATTAATCAAAGCATTCCGGCAGGGGACACACATTTCACACGTGTTGCGCGAATTTCTTGCCTTGGCAATCCCGGCAGACCACTCCCCATCGCACATTCAGCAATCGCGCGCCCTGCTTACCTGGGCGGTTGAACACCTTGCGCTCGAGAGCTTAAGCATCGGCGTAGAGCCGGGACAAATCCAAGCGGCCAAAGAGCGCGCCATCAGCGGAGTACTCCATGCGCCCAGTCCTTTCGGCGCCTGCGAAGCTTTCCGGTCGTTTGCCGACCTGATCTCCCGCCAGATGGCGACCACCTTCAGTCAGCGCGAACAGAAGATTGTTCTTACCGTGAGCCGGCTAGTAGAAGAGCGCGGTGCTGCACAAATCACGATCCAGCAACTCGCGGACGCGGTTCATCTTTCGTCCGGCCATCTGAGTAGGGTTTTTCGGCGTACGACCGGAATGACGCTCGAACAGTTCCTCATTCGCCAACGTGTCGAACTGGCGAAACGCGTGCTGCTAGATCCAACACTCAATGTCTCTGAAGTAGCCGACCGATGCGGGTTTTGTAATCCAGCGTACTTCGCATCCGTGTTTAAGAAATATGTAAACTGCACGCCGCGCGAATTTGCCAGCCAGCCGCATCGCTGGGAGCCCCTGGCGCATGCTCCATTGTCTATGGGTATGCAGGTACGCGAGGTATGATTAGGGGAAAAGGTCTAGACTACGCGATTCCGCAAGACTCCGAGGCCTTCAATCTCAACTTCCATTACGTCTCCAGCTTTCAGAAATACAGCAGGCTTGCGGAAGACACCAACTCCGTCGGGAGTGCCCGTGGCAATGATGTCTCCGGGTTCCAGCGTGATCGCGGCGGAGATGAATGCAATCAGCATAGGGATTTTGAAGATCAAATTCGAAGTGTTGGAGTTCTGTACCACGGCGCCATTGACGCGCATCTGTATCTTGAGGGCATGAGGATCGGGTACCGCATCCCGCGTCGTCAGCCACGGCCCAGTGGGGCAGAATGTATCGCAAGATTTCCCACGCACCCATTGCTTTTCGGCAAACTGCCAGCGGCGAGCGGAGACGTCGTTGAGCGGCATGTACCCTGCCACGCAATTCATCGCCTCATATTCTGAAATTCCCTTCGCCTGCGTGCCGATCACTACCGCCAACTCGGCTTCGTAGTCGCATTGAGGATCACCCGCAGGCAACACAACCCGGCCATCCGGTCCGTTGATGCTCGTGGGGAACTTAGAAAAAATCACAGGACTTGCAGGAATCTCTTGTCTTGTTTCGAGCGCATGATCTCGATAATTTAGCCCCACCGCGATGATCTTGCCCGGCCGCGTCACCGGAGCCAGCAGCTTGATCTGACCCAGCGAAGACTTCTTGGGCGGTGGTATTTCTCCCCGCTCTAGTTTCCTGGCTTCCCCAAGAGCCGCAGATCCACCGCGCAGGAACGTGGTCATATCCGGGAAAGCTGCAGCGTCGAGATGGATTAACTCATCACCGACAACTACCCCAATACTGGTCGTACGGTCGTTTGATTGGAAGGTTACCAGTCGCATGACGGATCGTAGGCGTACCTCTCTGCTTAGGTGCGTGAGGATTGTACGGGGTACATTGATCGATGGTTTACGGATAACGGATGAAATCAGCGTTATCGGCTCATCAAGCCAGAAGTCGCACCATTACTCGAGGTGGAATCTGCATCAGCCGATTCTCTTCGGGGGTTGCGTCGGCAGCTATTTTCCGACCAGCCTGACAGCGACCAGCGACGATTTGCCCGGCACGGCATTTTCGACCGTCGTCGTCAGCAGCAGCTGAAAATATGGCGGAAGGGTTTTGTGATCCGGCGAAAGATCGAGTAGTTTTCTCCGCAATTCGGCCATTCGCTCGGGGTTCGTCAGGTATTCAATCGCGGCCTGTGAGCCCTGCGTATAGATGCCGTAGATAAGAAGAACCCGCCGGTCTTTCGTCGCATTGGGCAGCATCAGCACCAAGGCATAATCCCGAGTCAAGTGATTCGTCACCGGATCGAATTCTGGCTTATACAGGGATTGTTCGCCGGATTGCGGATTATTGTTCGAGATCACTCCATTCTGGAATCGAAATCCTTCCAGGTTTAAGAAAACGCGGCCGCTCCATGCCTGATTCCCGCCGAGCAAAATCGCATTGTCTTCTTTGATCTCGTCCAGATTCACCAGTCGCGACTGTTGTACTTGGCATTTTTGGCCGACGCCGTTGAACATCTCGCAAAGACTGACTACCCCGAGTGTCTCTCCGACAGAGGTGAAATCGGTGAGAGTGGGGACGAAAATGAAGCGTTTCAGCTCATGAAAATGAATGGTGTCGCGAAATTCCGGCAGGCTTGCCTTTGGAATCTCGTGTCCTTCGGCCAGGGTTTGTGCGCTATCGCCGCCGTGCGCGGCCCTCAGGAGGGGGTGGTTGGGAATCGTGATCAGCGGGGGGGCGGCGGGTGGAAGAAACGGTTGCCAGAACCATTGCAAGCTCTCCGGCAGGGCTCGGGTTGAGCTTTGCGTCGGTCCGTTGCGGCGCAATCCGGAAACCAGCAGAGCTGCTAAAGCCAGGCTTAGCGATCCAAAGGCGAAAGCCAGTATCAAGGGAAGGCGATTCGAGCGGGGTGCCAAAGATGCCGGGAAAGCGAGAGAGTCAGACGGCGCCTCTTCTTCCGCATTGCGTGCAAATACGGGCACATAGTGTCCGGAAGGCAAGTCCATCCGAATGGCGTTGCCCTTGCCGTCTTCGTCGTAATACTTCTTGAGCAAGCGGCGAATTTCATACGCTTGTACCCGTACGATGGGATCCCGTTGCGGGTCAAAGTCCACGCCGCGTTCATACACATCGACGCCAATCATGTATTCGTTCAGTTTGTCGCCGTTGCCGATGAGGGTCTGTTCGGCGACAAACTCCAAAAAACGGGATTTCTTAGGAGAGTTTGAAAAGTATTTGCTGTCTAGAATACGGCGCAGTTCCTCGCGCTTCTCGAAGACGGGAACATGCAGTGCCGTGGAGGTGTGAACAGACGCCAACGTGAGCTCCCCACTTGGTCATACTTGACCGGGGATTCAACCTTGAAAAACAACGTTAGCTACCGGAGGCACGATAGCACCGGTTCATGAGCACCGTCAACGCGAATCAAGGGGGCACACCGAAGCGGAAGTAACGGTTATTTTGGGAGGTTAATTGCCGTTATCTGGGCCTTGGCCCACGGGTTCGGTTGGGTCTTTCTTAGCCTGTTTTTTCCCTTCCTCATACCAAACCAACATCTTGGTCGCCTACACCATGCGACGCTCGAATCTTAAAAGTCCAAAAAGCTTGCCCAAATTTGTTCTGAAGCGTTCCCGGACGCTCGAAAACCTGCAAGATGCGATCAGATAACGGCCCGTTAACCTCGATTACCTTGAGTAATGTGAGCATGTGGGTCGAAGCTGAGCCTAGCTCGGGGACAGCTGACTTTGCGCCTAACAAGTGTCTGGCTCACCTTCACGATGTGGTCGGCTCTGATCGCACAACCCTTACCTGATCTCCTTTTTGGCCAGGAGCTCATTGCCACCAAGCGCTGGCCGAGTCCCGTCTTAACGATCCGATCAGAGGGGGCACAGGGAAACAGGTATGGTTTCGAGGGCGGAAGAGTGGTCAAGATCAAGGGCATTTACCACCTCTTCACTTCTGAGATGGTAGGCGATCCCCATTGGGTCAAAATGCGTCTCGCGCATTGGAGCAGCCAGGATCGGATTCATTGGAAACGTGTGGCAACCCTTGCCGAATCGAGCGGCGATTTCACCGGCAAGGATCCGCGAGCCGCTTTGTGGTCCCCTTTGCCGGTGTATGACCCTGCGGAGAATCGTTGGAATCTCTTCTATGTCGCCTACCAGGCGGCTCCGGACACCGCGCAGGGATGGTTGACTAACAATGAGGGAAGGATTTGGAGGGCTATCTCAGCCACAGTCGGCGAAGACGGCATTGACGGTCCGTACAATGATGTCGGCCTCGTGCTCCAGCGGGGGAAGGACTCCGATCCTTGGGAGGGTTTGCAGGGCACAGACTCGTTTTTTCCCTACCTTGTTGGCGGTCGCTGGTACGCGCTCTACGGCAGCGCACATACCGAAAAGCTGCCCATTTCTTCCTGGCAGGTAGGCTTGGCAAAAGCCCCCAGTATCGCGGGCCCATGGACGCGTTGCACCGAAATGAATCCCTTGAAAGTCGAGAATCGTTTCATCGAGAATCCCATTGTTTCTCGGCTCTCCGACGGAACATATATAGCGGTTTACGACACCGACGCCCCTTCAGCCATTGGATACACGGTGTCTCGTGACGGAACGCACTGGTCCTCAGGCCGGCATTTGATTGTTCAAGTCGGAGAGGGAATGTGGGCGACCGAAGTGCGGACGCCTCTCGGCTTGACTGACGAAGGAAACGATACCTTCACGTTGTTCTATACGGGTAACGAAAAAGTGTCAGGTGCACTGCCCGACTCCAACGGGATCAACAGCACTCCGGGATCGATGGGGCTCGTTGAAGTTCGTTGGAAGAAAGATGGCGGGATATAGAGTCGGGAGAATCGTAATTGGCAAAGACGCGACGAAATCACGTCTAGCGGGGAGGGCAATATGCGAGCAGGCAAACTTCGTGGGCAGCTTCTCAGTCTGCTGATCATCGGGGCGATATCCATCTTCACCCAAAGCGCGGTCGGGCAAGCCAATCGTGCCACGATCACCGGGACGGTGACCGATGTGTCTGGGGCAATTATGACGGGAGTCGAGGTCACGGCCACCAACACCGGCACGAATGTGCCCACGACCACTGTTACCAACCAGGACGGGATCTACGTGATCCCGAACTTGTTCCCCGGCTCATATTCGGTGGAGTTCAACCGGGATGGATTCCAAACAGTAATTCATCCCAACATCACGCTTGAGTCCACACAAGCGGCCCGCATTGACGCCTCTCTCAAGGTGAGCGCCACCAAGGAAACGGTGACGGTCACAGCCGATGCCCCGGTTTTGGATCTGGAACGGCCTTCCGAAGGCACAAACATGAAGGGAAGTGTCGTCAATGATCTTCCACTTAGCATTTACGGCGGGGGACGTTTCGTGGAAGACTTCGCGGTTGCGATCACGCCCGGCTACTCGCCTGTGAGTTCTCCCTACGGCGCCGTCGTCAATGGAGGCCAATGGTTCACCAAGGAGTACACCATTGATGGCACCTCGGGTACCTCGAATATCCAGGGCGATTCGATGGAGGCTGGCCCCAGCATGGAAGCCGTGCAGGAATTGCAGGCGGAAACCAGCGGCCTGGATGCTCAGAGCAGCGTGACCGGTGGCGGCGTGATGTCGTTCAACCTGAAATCCGGCACCAATAAGTTCCACGGCTCCGCGTTCTTATACGGCCATAACGAATTGCTCGACGCGAATACCTGGACGAATGACTATTTCGGCGAGGGCAAGCCACAGGAGCGCGCTTGGGACTACGGCTTCAGCCTGGGCGGTCCGATCATCAAAAACAAAACTTTCTTTTTCGGAACGCTCGAACGCTATCAACAAATTGATTTTCGCCTGGGCAGCGGATCGGTAAGCGTTCCTACTGCCAGGATGTTAGGCGGAGATTTCAGCGAATTGCTGGGACCCACGCTTTGCGGCGGCAGCCCGTGTGCCCCTGGTGGAACCCCGACTATGGTTTATGACGAGTCGGGACGGTCCCTTCCCGCAAGAGAGAACATGGTCTACGATCCCAATTCGGTGAACAACGCTAATGGCTTGTGCCCTTCCTACGCTACCACCAATAATCCGTGCCAGTTCACTGGCAATGTCATCCCCAAAAACTTGATAAGTCCGACGTCACAAAAGGTTCTTGGTTTCTATAACAACTACGCTCCGCAGTTCGGTGGGGTCGACAACAATGCAAGAGCTCTTATCCAGAACACGCCGAGTCAAACTCCGATTCAGGTTGTGATCAAGATGGATCACAACTTCCGCGAGCAGGACCATCTGTCAGGGTCATGGATTTACAATCATCGGCCGCGCACTCTCGATGATGGTGGGGGCTTGTGGCAGGCAGGAAGCAAAAATGGGGGTCCGCTCTCGAACGGCCGGTACCAGCTTTATTGGGTGGACCAATGGCGCTTGAGTGAAACTCACACGTTCAGCCCCCATGTCCTGAACGTCCTGAACTTTACCTATAATCTTGATTTCAACTCCAGTTCTCCAGCTGATCCCGGCAATTGGAATCAGCAGCTTGGATTCGGCGATACCGGCGCCAACACTTTTCCGATTATCAGTTTCTATGACGGCAATCCGCCCGCTTATGGCCACAATGAAACCTTCCTCGGCAATACGTGGCAGGGAAATTTCTCCGGCGTAAATGTCATTACCGGCGACACGTTGACGTGGACTAAGGGCCGTCACGATCTGAGTTTTGGTGGTGATTTCGTGGCGCACCAGATCAACAGCCGCTCCGGGTCCGGCGCTCTCTCCTTCGATTTCCCCTTCTGGAAAACATCCGGCCCCGGGTATCCCTACGACGGATTCGGTTTTGCAACATTCCTTCTTGGATTTGTTGACAAAGCCAGTGAGTCTGTTCCGTACAACTTGTATGGGCGACAGAAGGGAATTGCGCTGTTTGCCCAGGATAATTACAAGGTCACATCCAAGCTCACTTTGAGCATGGGCCTGCGCTGGAACTACAACTTCCGCTTCCACGAAAAATATGGCCGCTGGGCGAATTTCGATCAGACGGCCATTGATCCTACGTATGGCATTCCCGGCACACTCGTTCTTGCCAAGAGCGGAAGCGACAGCTTCGAAAAGAATGAATATGCCAGAAATTTCGGACCGTCCCTTGGCTTTGCCTATCAACTACGTCCGAAAACTGTTCTACGCGGATCGTATGGTCTGATTTTCAATCCGGTGGGAGTAGCGTTCTTCCAAGGCGTGCCGGATGGGTTCGCTCCGCAATTGGGAGTCAACAACGCAACAAGTTTTACATGGGATAAAAATGGCACGGCAAACTATCCAGGCACCGTGCAAACCGTCAAAGCGGGGGCCGATCCTACGTCGCTGTTCCCGGAGGTCGCCGTCGATCCGCGCGCTCTGCGATTAGGATACAGTGAAGCGTTCAACTTCGGCGTTGAGCAGGAGCTCACGCCGAACACCAGGCTGGAGATTTCCTACATTGGAAATCGCGGCCATCGGCTCACGGACGCAGCCTTGGACTGGAATCAGGGGCCTACTTCGGATTTCCTGAGTTTTATCAAGCGAGGGCTGGTGAGTTCGAGCGCGTACGACAGCTACGTGTGCGACCCGGGGACTGCTAAGAGTTACGGAGTTCCCTATCCCTATCCGGGATTTTGCGGCCCGATCCTCGCAACCGTTGCGCCTTTTCCGCACATGGCCCAGGCCGAAGTGAACTATTGGTTTTACGCGAACCAGCTTTATGTCGGACTGCCATTAGGTCAGAGTTTTTATGACTCATTGCTCTTCGACGTTGTCAAGCGCACCGGACGCAGTCTTACGATGGACCTCAGCTACACCTACTCCAAAACGGAGGGCGATTCGTTCTCAGCCCAACAGGAGGGCAATGGGTATTACACGCCAGTTCAGGACTTCAGCCGGATGGGAGAAGCTGCACACTCGCTCACAGGCTATGATTTGACACATATCGTGAAAGGCTTCGTAAGTTACGATCTGCCCTTCGGCAAGAACCGCGCCTGGTTGGGAGGAGGCAACCGCGTGACGAACGCGATCGTGGGTGGATGGACGGTCGCAGGCATCGTCAACTACTACTCCGGTCAACCCTTCCGAGTGGGCGCAGCGAATCCCTTCTGGCCGCTCTGGGGCAACATCTATCCGCAGTTCAATGTCGCCGGCTACAACGGGCCCAACGGGACTAAAAACTTCGTCCCCTTGGCGGCCGGTGCCTCAACTATCCCACCGGGAGACCAGTACATGCCATCCAGTGTGGTCAGCACTCCGGCCTTGGGTGTACTTCCGCCATCACCTACAAACTCTAGGCTGCGCTGCCCCGGTCAGGCGAACGAAAACGCCAGCCTGCTGAAGAACTTCGGGATGGGTTCGGAAGGGCAATACAGACTTTCGTTCCGCACGGAATTCTACAATCTGCTCAACCGTCACTATTACAACATCAACGGTTGTGGTGGGAACACGAGCAATCAAGTCGGTGCGCCGAATTTCGGACAGATTTTCGGTGTATCGGACAATCCGCGGCAGGGTCAGTTCGCGATTCGCTTCGAGTTCTAAGTCCTGGGTCCGGCGCAAGTGATCGACACAGTTTCATCGGCCACATGTGCCAGCAAGCAAGAAATATTTAGTGAGGGAGATGTCGCGCGGCGGAATTCGATCACTTCTCGGCCGAGCCTTGCTGATACTTGTGGCGGGGGGCGTGGCACTGTCCCGTGCGAGTGCACCGTTGCCTCCGACTGCAACACACCCTGAGAACAAGGCTAGTGCGACCTCTTATTACGTCGATGCCAATGCAGGCAACGACAACAGTCCTGGGTCATCCCCGGAAGGCGCTTGGAAGAGCCTTGATCGAATTAACGGCACCACCTTCCAGCCCGGCGACCACATCTTTCTAAAATCCGGCAGCAGTTGGAGAGGCCAGCTATGGCCGAAAGGCTCGGGGAGTCCAGAACATGCGATCGTGATCGGCAAATACGGCGGCGCTGCGCTGCCGGTTATCAACGGAGCCGGTCTCGCTGAAGATGCGGTATTGCTCAAGAATCAGGAGTACTGGGAGATTCGCAATCTGGAGGTCACAAATACCGGAGCGTCATCGGCGTTGCGCCGCGGGATTCATGTGGCAGCAGAAAATTGCGGCGACCTGCACCACATTTATCTGCAGAACTTGGCTGTCCATGACGTCAACGGCAGCTTCAAAGAAAAAGCGAACGGCGCGATTCATTACACTTCGGTGGGTGATATCAAGCCCAGCCGCTTTATCGATTTGCGCATCGAGAACAATCGCATCTGGCACGTCGACCGCAGCGGAATCTTCGGGTGGTCTACTCACTGGACACGCGCGAAATGGTATCCCAGCCTTGGCATGATCATCCGCAACAACACTCTGGATGACATCGGCGGAGACGGCATTGTCAACGTCGCTACTGATGGCGCGATCGTCGAATACAACGTCGTCTCGCATGCCAGCCAGCGCTCCCAGGATTACAACGATGGCATCTGGCCCTTCAGCGCGGACAATACCATCGTGCAATACAACGAAGTCTACGGAATGCGCGGCCAGCACGATGCCGAAGGCTTTGACTCTGACTGGAACAGCCGCAACACGATCATCCAATACAACTACAGCCACGACAACGAAGGAGGATTCCTGCTGATCTGCAACGAGGGATCGCAGAGTCCAAAGGACAGCGCTGGCAACGTGGGTACCATTGTTCGTTACAATGTCAGCCAGAACGACGGTCACCGAGCCATCAAGCTTTCTGGGCCGGTAAAGAACACTCTGATCTACAACAACACCATCTACGTCGGAAAGGATGATACCTCGGACCTGATTCTTCACACCGACTGGACTGGCTGGGCCTCTGATACTTATATCTACAACAATATTTTTTATGTGGAAGGAAAGGGGCAGTTCGGTTATGGAGTGTCGGGCAACGAGGATGGCTCCTACAATAGCGCACCCGGGCCGGGGAAAAGCGCGAACAACGTCTACGGCTACAACATTTATTACGGCGTGAAGCCCGCTGATGATCCTCACGCGATCACGGCTGACCCATTACTGAAAGCTCCCGGTAGTGCGGGAATTGGTCGCTCCAGCGCCGCCGGATATGACCTGCGCGCTCACTCCCCAGCGATCGACTCCGGGAAAGGCATAGAGAACAATGGGGGGAAGGATTTCCTCGGAACGCCAATTCCTCAATGCGCCTCTACCGATCGTGGTGCATTTGAGTCGCGCGATTGCCCTCGGACGCGCTAAAGTGTCGACCAGCAAGCGCGAACAACCATGATTCTCAAGCTGATCTTTATTGTGGTCTCATTCCTGGCCTGTGTTTCTCACCTTTGGGCTGCCCCGGTCCTGCCCACGCTGTTCAGCGATCACATGGTTCTGCAGCAAGGACGCGAGATTCATGTTTGGGGCAAGGCGGATCCGGCAGAAAAAATAACCGTCGCCATCGCTGGCGAGAGCGCCAGCGCCACAGCCGACTCGCGAGGCGCATGGAGTGTTAATCTCCCTTCGTTGTCGGCCGGCGGGCCATTCGCACTATCCGTTCAAGGGCAGCAGGAGATTGTGATTAGAGATGTCATGATTGGCGAAGTGTGGATTGCATCCGGGCAATCGAACATGGCATTTGCCTTGGAAGGGGCGGAAGGCGCAGCTACCGAAATCCCAAAGGCAAACGATCCGCAGATCCGCCTCTTCACGGTGCCCAAGAGAATTGCTGTGAACCCGCAGGAAAATACGCTGCCAGCCCATTGGCAGCCATGTACTCCCGATACCGCAAAGAGTTTTTCCGCCGTAGCGTATTTCTTTGCGCGCGAGATACGAGAAAAACTTAATGTCCCGGTCGGCATCGTTGAGAGTGTGTGGCCCGGAACTGCGATCGAGGAATGGATCGCTCCCGAGTACCTTGCGCACGATCCGGAACTGAAGCCGATCCTCGACCACTGGAACCAAGTCTCGCCCGCCGAAAAAAGTTTCGCTGAGCATCCCTTGCCGTTTGATCTGGAGTTTGACGACTTTCAACTCATTCCGGCCTCGAACAGCTCGCCGACGAAAGTGCTGGCTAACTTTGATGACGGAACCTCGCGCCTCTCGACCGGCGGCACGTTTTTCTACAGCTGGAACGACGCTGCAGACTCGCTCTTGGAACTTGTCTCGCCCGGGCATGAAAGTGCTTTTGCTGCTCGCGTTTCTGGCCGATTGGACGGTACTCAAGACGCAATCCTCAGCGCAAACTACAAAGCCGACTATTCGCCACTTGATCTCAGCTCGTATGCAGGCATTCGCTTCTGGGTCAGGGGCAATGGGTGGTTCCGCTTTCGCTCGAAGCAGCCGACGATTACCGATTACGACGATTACGCGACCAAGCTGCTCAAGGCAACACCGGAATGGCAGCCCCTGACCATCCTGTTCCGCGACTTGCGACAGGAGGGCTGGGGCGTTTACGAAGATTTCACTCAATCCACCCTGACCGGTTTTAGCCTTGAAAACCTTGCGAGCGTGGGCTACGCAGAAATGCCCGTCTCTGCTCTTTACAATGGAATGATTGCTCCATTAACGACATATTCATTTCGCGGTGCATTCTGGTACCAGGGGGAGAGCAACGCTCTGCGGGCACACCAATATCGTAAGCTGCTGCCCGCCTTGATTAGCAACTGGCGGGAAGCCTCGCACCAAAGTGATATGGAGTTCCTCATCGTACAATTGCCCAATCATGGCTCGGTTCCTGAGCAACCGACAGATTCGGCGTGGGCAGAATTGCGTGAAGCGCAGTTTTTGACTCTGAAAGAAGTGCCGCACACTGGGCTTGCCGTCACGATTGATGTGGGCGATCCGAAAGATCTGCACCCGCATCGCAAGCGAGAAGTTGGCCAGCGCTTGGCACTCTGGGCTCTCGGCACAACGTACAGACAGAACATCGAGTATTCCGGGCCGTTATACGAGTCTGTGCAGATTGGAGGCGCTCGGGCACGGGTGCATTTCACACACATCGGTGGAGGTCTGGTGAGCCACGATCCGGTCCTGCACGGGTTCGCCGTGGCGGGTGCAGACCACAAATTCTATTGGGCGGATGCGCAGATTGAAGGCGACACGGTTGTGGTCACGAGCCCAGAAGTCCCGCACCCTGTTGCTGTCCGGTACGCCTGGGGTGACAGCCCGGTCTGCAACCTTTTCAACAAGCAAGGATTGCCGGCTTCACCATTTCGAACTGACGATTGGCCGATGATCACGGTCGCACATCAACAGTAGGATGGTTTCATTTTCGTGAGTATCAAAAAATGCGAGGTAGCAAAACGATCGTCCACGAACGCGTGCAGTAAGCGGCGCCTCCGCAACTGCCCACAAAGAACCAGTCGTTTAGGGACGAATCCGACTGACTATTACTTACCCCAACTGCGCTCTTACTGGTCTTTTTCGAGCGGCGTGCTAACCGGCGTGTGCTGGAGGAAAGCGCGCTCACAAATCATCGCAGCTACGTTCATCCGGTCGGAAGTATCTGATCCGAGTCGTGAATGAGTTCGCGGAGGCAGCGCTCCATCTCGGCGTGCTGTTCGGCATTGGCTGGTGTATAGGGCCAGCACAGGCGGCCGTCGCAGAGACTCAAAACAGAAAGACAGCATTTGAGTCCGCGAATCAAGCTGGCTTCCGGTTCACCAATCGAATAGACCTGCCTGGTGAACCGATCAATCCATGCCTGAATTTTCTTAGCCTCGTCTGTGCGGCCGGCCGCAAGCGCGTCATGAAGAGCAACATAAACGTGAGGGAATGCATTTGCCCCTCCACTGATGCCACCATGGGCGCCCGCGGCGAGGGCGCTGGAAAGCAGATTTTCAGGGCCGACAAAAATCGAGAAGTCCGGGCGATCCCGGAAGAGATGGACCGCTTGCTTCAGGTACTCGAAATTCCCCGAGCTGTCCTTGAAACCGATCACGCCGGAGATCTCGGCGCATGTCTTCAAGGTTGATAGAGTGTAGCGTACATGGCGGGGATCGGGCAGGTTGTAAAGATAGAGTGGAAGCGGACTCTCGCTGGCGAATGTGGTTACGCAGCGAGTCAGATCGAGTTGACTGAGTGGAGCGTAGTAGGGGGGAGCCAGAACAATTGCGGTCGCACCGGCGTCGGCGGCAAAGCGAGCCATGGCGAGCATTTCGGTTTTCGATGTTTCGAGAATCCCAACCAGGACCGGAATTCGTTCGTTGGTCTGTTGACAGGTGGCGCGAATCAATTCGCGCTTCAGGCGATAGCTGAGTGATGGGCCTTCACCGGTGGTGCCGCAGACGAAAAGTCCGTGCACGCCTCCGCGAATCATGTGTTCGATGAGCTTTTCGAGAGAAGCGCGGTCGAGTTCATCTTCTCCGGCAAGGGGAGTCACTGTTGGAGGGATGATACCGCGCAGAGGTTTTAAGGAAACGCTCATCCAGGTTCTCTTCGACAGACAAATTTTGGCTTTACCTAGCACCGGCATTCAATGAGAGTGGCGGGGAATGACCTTGCGCAGGTCATGATAGGCCGTTGCAAATTCCAGACACGCTCCGGTTTCAAGCTGGCCGGCGTGGTCGCGGTAAAACTCTTCCCAGGGCGTGTTGCTTTTGGGGCGTCCTTTCGGTAACGCGGCGTGTCGGGAAGCGATCTCTTCGCCGTCGAGCAGGACGTCGACCTTCCGCTCGTTCAGCGAGACGCGGATTTTGTCGCCCGTGCGAAGAATCGCGAGATTGCCGCCAATTGCCGCTTCGGGTGAAATGTTCAAGATGGAAGGACTGTCAGATGTGCCGCTCTGCCGCCCATCGCCCATGCAGGGTAACATGCGAATTCCGTGTTGCAAGAGGTATCCCGGGGGCGTCATGTTCACCACTTCGGCGGAGCCGGGATAACCAATGGGACCGGAGTTTCGAACAACGAGGATGCAGCGGTCGTCGATTTGTAACGAAGGATCCTCAATCCGGGCCCGATAGTCTTCCGGCGAATCAAATACGATCGCTCGCGCGACAAACGTACCCTCGTTGCCGGGGTCGCACAAATAGCGCTTGCGAAATTCCTCGCCGATGACGGAGGTTTTCACAAGAGCAGAATCAAACAGATTCCCACTCACAACCACCAGACCCGCATTTTCCTTGAGAGGCCGGTCGTAGGTGTGGATCACTTTTGTGTCGCGGCTCCTCGCGCTGCGACAATTTTCTCCGACAGTATGACCGGTAACGGTGAGGGCCTCTTCCGCGATCTTCCCGCCAACCATCAGTTCGCCAATCACCGCCGGGACTCCGCCTGCGCGATGATAAGCTTCGCCCAAATATTCCCCAGCGGGTTGGAGATTCAACAGGAGATGAACGTGATGTCCAACGGTTTCCCAGTCTCTGAGCGTGAGTTCGACACCCATGTGGCGCGCGATAGCGATGATATGTGGAGGACAGTTTGTGGATCCACCGATAGCAGAATTTACGACGATCGCGTTTTCGAATGCGGTACGGGTCAGGATGCGGCTGGGAGTGAGGTCCTCTTCGACCATCTGAACAATGCGAAGGCCAGTGCGGTACGCCATTTGGGCGCGCTCGGCATAAGGGGCGGGAATGGTGCCGCAACCGGGAAGGGACATGCCAAGGGCCTCGGCCAGCGAATTCATGGATAATGCGGTGCCCATGGTGTTGCAATGACCGGCGCTGGGAATGCCTGCAACGACGCGGTCGACAAGTTGATCGTTCGAGATCTCCCCGGCTGCCACCAGCCGCCGTGCTTCCCAGAGAACCATCCCGGTTCCGGCCAACTTACCGTCGACAAAACTATCGAGCATCGGGCCGCCGGATAGCACGATGGCGGGCATATTGACAGTAGCGGCAGCCATGAGACCGGAAGGTGTGGTCTTATCGCAGCCGGTCATCAGGACGACGCCATCGAATGGATACCCGCAGAGCATCTCCACGAGGCCGAGGTAGGCGAGATTGCGGTCCAAAGCGGCGGTTGGACGACGGACACTTTCCTGCAGAGGATGAGTCGGGAACTCCATCGGGATGCCGCCCGCGTCGCGGATGCCGGCCTTGACCCGTTCCGCCAGAGATAAATGGATGCGATTGCAGGGAACGACATCGCTGCCGCTCTGCGCGATACCGATAATCGGACGGGCGGATTGCAATTCCTGGCGCGAGATGCCGTAGTTGGCGAAACGCTCGATGTAAACTGCGGTTTCGCCAGGATCCTTTAGGTCGTTGAACCAGATCTCACTGCGAAGGCGGTGTTTCTTCAGACCGTTCATCGTTCCTCGTAATTCGTATCAAAGATTAATTGCGTGATTGAAAATCCATATCTATCAAGAATGCTTTAGCCCTGCGCCAGAAGGCCGCCATCCACGACCAGATACGATCCAGTAATGTAGGAAGCATCGCGTGAGGCGAGGAGTCGAACGGCGCGAGCGATGTCCTTCGGCGTCGCCAGACGCTTCATGGGAATCTGCGAAAGTAGACGCGCTTTCTCCTCGGGTCGGCTGCGAAAGTGAGCACGCAGCAGTTCGGTCTCGGTTGCTCCGGGAACCACGCAGTTCACGCGAATGCCGTCAGGAGCACAGTCAATCGCGATGGCACGCATCATGGCGAGTTGGCCACCTTTGCTGGACGCGTAGGCCGTGTATCCCAGATAACTGTGAAAGGCATGTCCGGATGACGCGATGATGATACATCCGTAACGCTGCCGACGCATGACCGGGATGACTTCGCGGCAGCAGAGAAATGTTCCACGAAGATTCGTGGAAATGACTCTTTCCCAATCATCATCGGAGGTGGAATCGATCGGCTTGATAACCTGGACTGCGGCATTGGCGAAGAGAATGTCAATTTTGCCAAACTGCTGGACGGCTGTCGCGAATGCAGCCTTCACCTGACCCGGGTTGCCGACATCGGCTTGCAGGGCAAGAGCAGCACTCCCGACACGCTGGATCTCTTTGACGGTGCGCCGGGCAGCTTTTTCGTCGCAATCGATGATTACGACGCGGGCTTTCTCTTTTCCGAAGAGCAGGGCAGTGGCTTTTCCAATCCCGGCTCCTCCGCCCGTGATGACGACGACTTGTCGGACAAATTCTCCCATAGGATAACCGCTTATTCTGGTAGAGTAGCAACCTCCTGTCAAGGCAGACGCGGCGAGCGCATAGCTTGACAGCCAAATCCTGCAATCCGAGAGTGTTTCTCCGGCTCTCATAGAGGGGACTAGCGATCCCGCGCTTATGCTGACCAAACTGCATCCGCTCGATTTGGTAATTATTTGCGCCTACTTCGCCGCAGTATTGGGCATTGGATTCAAGTTGAAAGGCAGGATGAAGACCTCCGCGGACTTTCTGCTCTCGGAGAAGTCCTTTTCGCATTGGATCACGGGGATTGCGTTCATGTCAGCGAACCTGGGCGCGCTGGAGGTGTTGGGCCACACGGCAAATGGAGCCAAATATGGCATGCGGACCAATCACTGGTATTGGGTGGGCGCCGTTCCATCGATGCTGTTCCTCGGCCTTTTCATGGTGCGGTATTACTACACCAACGGCGTACGCAGCGTGCCGGAGTATCTGCGGCTACGTTACGACCATCGGGCGCACCTGCTGAATGCCATCAGCTTTGCCGTGGTAACGGTGTTAATGGCCGGAATCGACATGTTTGCGTTCGCGCTGATCTTCCGGAGTATGATCGGCTGGCATTTCACTGAGAGTGTATTGCTCGCAACCGGGGTGGTCCTGATCTTCATCTTTTGGGGCGGCCTGTCGTCTTCGATCTACAACGAGTTTTTGCAGTTTTTCTTGATCGTACTGGGTTTTCTCCCGCTGACGTTTCTGGGATTGCACCACGTTGGCGGATGGCACAACCTCATCGCGCAGCTTCCTGCGGGATACACTCACACCTGGAAAGGAATGGGAGCGGCGTCTGATCCCTTGGGAACACCGTGGTGGGTGATTGTTTTGGGACTTGGACTGTGCTCGTCGCCTGCCTACTGGTGCACGGATTTTCTGCTGGTGCAGCGGGCTATGGCCGCCAAAAATCTGGCTTCGGCGCGAAAAACGCCGTTGGTAGCCGCGGTCCCAAAGATGTTGTTCCCGATCATTGTGACTATCCAAGGCATGCTGGCTGTGACGATCGCACCTGGAATCGTCAAGCAAGACTACAACCAGGCCTTGCCGTTAATGATGAGTATGTTCTACGGCAAAGGCATGCTTGGCCTGGGAATCACAGCACTGCTGGCGAGCTTTATGTCGGGAATGGCAGGAAACATAACTGCCTTTAATACCGTCGTGACGTACGACATTTATCAGACGTACCTCCGCCAAAAGATGCCGGACAGCCACTATCTGACGGTAGGTCGAGCCACGACTGTGATAGGAACACTGATTGCCTGCGCATCCTCTTATATCGTGCTCAACTTCAATAATCTGATGGACTACATGCAGTTGATCGGCATCCTCTTCATCTCCCCTTTCTTTGTTGCTTTTCTGGCGGGCATGTTGTGGAAACGGCCGTCGGCTACGGCGGGATTTCTGAGCATGCTGGGAGGTCTGGCGGGAGCGATGCTGGAATATGTTCTTTACCGACTTCACGTCATCGCTTTCGCCTCCCCAATGGCCGCGAATATTTACATGGCGGTTTGGGGATTAGTTGCCGGAATCGTGGTCATTCTGCTGGCTACATTCCTTACAGAACCGGCAGACGCTGCGAAGTTGAAGGGCCTCATCTTCGAGAAGGGGCAGGGCCGAGACGAGGGGACGAATGAGCCGTGGTACTCTCATCCAGCGTTCTACGGGCTGGTGGTGAGCTTGATGTTTGTGGCCTTGAATCTGGCGTTCTTTTGAGGGAGGAAATGCTCGAATAGCCGTGAGAACCCGCCCGTATCCCCTTACGGGCTAAGACGCAAATAAGCGGTTAGAATCTCCCCTTGGCGAACCAAAATGCCGTTTGGTGTTATTGGGCGAGGATTTCTCCCTCTGTGGGTCTCCAAAATCGAAAGCGACAACTTAGCTCTTCTGCTACGCGCAAACGCGGGCAGATTGCGGTTTGCGGCAGGGCTCCCATGCCAATAACTGCATATCCAACCAGTTTGATTACGGTTACTGTCCGCTTACCCGCGTAGCTGATGTGAGGTTGAGTTCGAGCAAGGTGACAGTGAACGGCAGGAAATCCACGCGAAACGATGAGCCGCGGATCTGAGAATGCCGCATGACGAGGCCAACGCGGTCCGGCTGGTCATGAGAATTCATCGCCTCGGAGTCCGCAGGGGACATCGAATCTCCCAGAACAAACTCTTGGCCATCGGATACAAAGCGCCAGCGGGGATCGAGATGGAAGGCCACTTTGCGGTGATCCGGCGTGGAGTTTACGGCATATATCCGAAGAGTTTTTCCATCGGCGCTTAGTGCTGCCTCCAGATCGGGCTCGTGGAGATAGAACGACTGAGGACCTGTGCGCTTGAGTTCCAGAGAGAAAGAACCCGCGGCTCGCTGATAGAGCCACTGGGAAAAATAGGCGGGAGTGAAGTAAAGCCATCCGGGGCCGGATTGGATGGCGCCGGATCCGAAGCTGTCAGCCAGATTCGAACGATTAGCAATTTCGACAAGATCACTGTAGCGATGCAAGAGGTTCTGGTAGCGCGACAGGGTCAGAGCATTTCCTAAAGTCAGTAGCATCCCACGCTTGAGGCCAAACTCCCCGCCAGTGGCATTCCATTCAGTTACCGCAACCCGTACAGGCTTTCCCGCGCCATCGCGAGTGATCTCATCCCGGAGTCGCTGGAGATCTTCTTCTGTCCCGCGCAAGTCAGCTACCGAGTAGTGATGCGGGCACAGATAATCGAGCTGCCCGCCGGCCTGACGGAGTGTGTCTTCGGAGGGAAAGGAAGACAGAATCTTGATCGAGGGATCGACACGGCGCATTGCTTCGGCAAAGGCTTTGACGGATGCGTCATAGTCCGGGCCGCTGACCTCGTTTCCGATTTGCCAGTACTTGATTTGGTAGGGCGCTGGGTGGCCATTCGCGGCTCGCTTCCGTCCCCACTCCGTGTCCTCTGCTCCATTGAAATATTCGATCTCGTGGGCGGCGTCTTTGGGAGTTTTGCCGGTCCACCGGATGCAAATCAGAGGCTCAGCGCCGATGTACTGAGTGAGTTGGACAAATTCCTCGAGTCCGGCGAAGTTCTCCTGCAGTCCACCCCAGGGATCGTCAGCCAAGGGAGGCCGCCTGTCCCAGTTTCCGACGGTTGTTTCCCATTCCAAAGACTCGATCGTGCTGCCGCCGAAGCGCACAATGCCCGGATGCATGGCTTTGAGCGCTTTGACCACGTCGGGGCGCCAGAGATCCAGTACGGCATTCGTGTCGATCAGATAAACCCGGTCAAGCCATAACGTGCCAGGCCCCTCGAATTCGATCGTCAGAGTTGCGTTGGTAGCGCTGCGTTTCGCGAGGAGAACGACTTCCGCAGGCTTCCACTCATCGCTCGCACGCCCCAGAGAGAATGGTCCGGCGATCATGCCGCCGTCGCCATGCAGCGAGGCACGGACACGAACGCTGCCACTGCTTCGCAGGTGGAGCCGCAAGCGATAAGAGTGCCCGGATTCCAGGTAGAAACCATCTTGTGAAATGCCTGCCCACGTGGCCAGCGGCAATTCAATTTTCTGGGAGCGCTTGCCATGGAAGGGATGATCGGTATCCAGAGAATAGGTGGCGACGTGAACGCTGCCGTCCGGATACCACGGTCGGTGGGGCTTGTCGGTTTCACGCTTGTAGGCTTGGTTCCAGTCTGGCGCTTCTTCGAAGCTGGTGGAGTCTACCTGCTGGGCGATCATGGATGGCAGCAAGTTACAGAGCAACTCAATGAATTGGCCGCCCTGCTTCAGATCAATCGGACGCTGGTTACGCCGAGTAAGCGAGATGGCCACCGACTCTCCGTCCAGAGACTCATGTACGCGTTCCAGTTGGATGTCATCGAACCACACGCTGCCGGCATGTTTTTTGAGCCCGTTCAGAACAACGCCAATTCTGCCGGGGCTGGGAACTCGAAACAGGATGTTTGCAAACTGCCACTCTCCGGCGAGCGCAGGAGCTTGACTGAAGCCTTGATCCCCAGCCTGAGCTTCGATACCAATGTTTGGATTTGGCAGTGAGCCATCCGAGGCCGGCTTGGACTTCACCCAACCAGTGAGGCGCCACAGTGTTCCAACGGGGAGGAAGACCTCCTGACGCAAACTGATTTCGACAGGCTGGCTTGCGGATATTAATAAGGACTGGCTCCCTTCCTTGGCGCCGGCCCTATCTAATGTGAGCGAAAAGTTTGTCCCATTGGGAGCGATGACTTCCCATGCTTCGCTTGGGTTCGACGATTCGAATCCACCGTTGCGTAATGCTTGCTTCTCCCCGGCCATTTGTCCAGTCGCATGGAGAAAAGGAAGTTGGAGGATCAAGAAGAGAAACAATGTCAGAGGAGTTGACGATCTGAAGCCCTGCATCTTTTGAGAGCGCTTCGGGAGATTTTTTTTCGCAGCGTTCCACGAAAAATTGGGCCGGCGCTCTCGCTTGAGAGCGATCGGAACCTGCTTCAATTCGGGGTCGGCTTCGCCATCGTCAAAACTGTAGATGGACGCGGAATGGTTAAAAGAATCGATGCAACTTCGACATACGTTCAATCCCATTTCAGAGGGGTGAAACAAGTGGTGGAAGAATTCGTCGCGTGTGGCTACTGGCATATCGACCTGGAAAATGTCGCTCCCATCGGTTTCTGGACTGGCGATCCATGCCTTGCCGCCAGCCGTGCCTTGCAACTGTACTTCGTTCGACCTTTCAGGACAAGCTGCGCTGGGATGTCCGACGCGTGGCCACAGGTCTTTAGTTCTGCTGGTATAACCCAATCGCTTTTGCTGAACCTGCTCCAGCACCTAATCAAAAGTTTGGCCAGGTGTTTGGAAACGCGAAGGACGGAACCCTGGTTTGTCCGGATCAGGTGAACTTTGAATTTGCGGCCGCAAGAGGCCTTCACATCACGGAACGAAGGACACCAGATCACGCGGAGATGTTCAACATCTTGAATCATCCCCAGTTCGGGTTGCCTGTCCGCAACCCAAATAACGTCGACGGACCTTCGATTAAAGGCACCTCTACCCAACGACCAACGAGAGATTCAGTTTGCACTGCGATATACCTTCTAAAGTGTGAAGGGAGCGAGGATCTGCACTTGCAGGCTCTCGCTCCCAATCCTCGGAGTCCGCTTCCGGGATCGCCAGGACATTGGACCTTTAAGAATTCCCACGGGCAAGCTGCCGTTCGCTTGGTCGTCAAATTATTTGAAGTGAGTTGATCCCGGTGGTACTCTCTGACGTTTATGCCGAGGCATGTGCGGATTGTTTGCGGATATCTGCTGCTGATTTTGTTCTTAGTAGTTTGCTTTCCCGATCAATCGCGAGGACAGCAGGAAACATCGTCCAGTCTCCAGGTATACGTCGTTCCGTTCTCCCACCTCGATCTTGCCTGGGCATGCACCCAGGAGGAGTGTCTTAGCCGGGGAGACTACATCATCCGCAGGGCTGTGGAGCTGGCCGAGAAGAATCCACAGTTTCGATTTGTCTTGGAAAGCGAAGTCTTTATCGAGAATTTCGTCGCCAGCCACCGAGGTACCGGGGAACTCGATCAGCTTAAGCAATTGGTAAAAGAGGGCCGCATTGAGATCGCACCGCTTTGGGCGGATATTTATCAGAATCAGACGCGCGGTGAGGCTCTTATCCGCAATTTGACATACGGCAAGCGCTACGCTCGCTCTACGTTCGGAGTAGATCCATCAGTTGCGCAACTCACTGACATTCCCGGGTTCACGCGACAATATCCGCAGATTTTGACCAAGTCGTCGACGCCCTACATGGTGATGACCCGGATGGGGCCCCGGGATCTTTCGATATTCCACTGGAAAGCTCCGGACGGTTCGTCGATTCTGGTGTGGAACACGATCAATGGGTATGGATGGGGTGTCAATCTGGGGCTGCACCTTGCGCTAGGGGCTGATCGCCTGAACACGATTCACGACGAACTCCAGACAATCGCAGGAACAGCGCGGGGACCGGTCTATATGGGGTGGGGTACAGATCTGTACGCACCATCGGAAAACCTGTTCGAGAATCTGGGAATATTGAACCGCCGTCTGGCTCCCACCCAATTTCGCTTTTCGACGGCGCAGGAGTTTTTTCGGGCCGCGGCGGCAAGTCCCAGCATTGCCAGTCTGTCCGGAGAGATTCCTTCTTCTTGGGCCAATCTAACCACGTCGCTGGTCCCCCTTTGGCTTCCAGCAATGAAGGCAACCGACACGCTAGTGGCCGCCGAGAAGTTTGCGGCTATCAATTACGCTCTCGGGTACGCCGACTACCCCGACAGAACATTCGAGTACTTGTGGAAACAAAATCTGCGGTCGCTCGATCACAACAATGATGGGCAAGGAGGAGCCATCGGCGACGAACGGAAGCTAGGGTACGCACGGGAAGCGGAATTGGGTGCCGGCCGGATTCTCCGTGATTCCCTGCGAAATATCGCCGAGAGGGTCAGGAGGCCAGCGCAAAAAAACGTGCCGATCGTGGTCTTTAATTCTCAGAGTTGGAAGCGGGGCGACGTTGTCAACGCTCATCTGACTTTGTTCGGCGAGGTGGAAACCAACGATATCGACGAATACAAGACCGGAATGAGGCTAGTGGATGCCAATGGAACATCGATCCCATTCCAACTCGAACAGTACAGTGAGGGTAGTTCGCGCTCCCTGGAAATCTCATTCCTTGCACGAGGTGTTCCCTCGTTCGGCTATAAAACCTATTACCTTGTGCCAAGTAACGCGCCGGAAAAGTTTGGTGACGCTTGCGAAGTGAAACTGGGTGTCAACGATCCTGCCGGTATGGCGGGCAACGCAAGCAGCGTCGCCGTCGTCGAAAACGAGTATTACCGCGTTGCTGTTGATCGTGCTACCGGACATTGGGACGTATTTGATAAACAACTGAATCGCGCAGTGAGCAACAAGATCGAGATTGTCGCTGCCGAAGAGCAAGACGGAGACGATCAAAGCGTCATCTTGCGAACCGGCCGCACCATCTCGAGTGTGGTTGACGCCATTGATCTCGAAGAGAATGGCCCGATTCGGACCGTTCTGCGCATCAAGGAAAATCTCGCAGGCATTCCCGTCAAACAACGATTGACGTTGTACCGAAGCATAAAAAAGATCGACATTGAAAACACGATTGAGTGGAAGCCTGGTCGCTCGGTGAGTATCGAACAGCGGTTTCCGATACTTCAGCCTCGTGCGGAAGTCCGTAATGGCATCCCCTTTGGAACGGCAGTCAGTTCTGACATGATGCCGAATGCTAGACCCCACTGGGACGATGAAGTAAAGACTGAGATTTGGCGCGGCTGGCGACAGATTCAGGATTGGGTTTTTGCCGGCACGGAAGAGTGGGGTTTCACAATCGGCGCCGACCACAATCTCATCGAAGTAGGTGACAATGTAGTCACTGCCGACATGCTGCGGGGCACCACCGTCAGTCCACTGACAACCATGCGAAACGGCCGTACCATCCCGGATTGGCGTCCCCCCGAAGGGGCTTACACTTTCCGCTACTCCTTCACCTCCAGCAAAGGCAACTGGGCGGACGCAAAAGCGTGGCAATTCGGCATGGCATTCAGTGCACCGTTGGTTCCGGTTCAGGCGGTGGGCGGTACTGAAAAGGGTCCGCTTCCACCAGAGGACTCGTTTTTGTCTTTCGATGCGGAGAACGTTGTCCTGTCGGCGATGAAAAAGGCTGACGACGGCGGAGCCATTGTGATCCGCGCTTTTGAAATCGAGGGCGTCAAAGCGGAAAGCGCGATTCAGGTTTTAGGGCGAGAAAGGCGGTTCAGGGAAACCAATCTGCTAGAGGAGAACCTCAGCGCAAACGCCGAAGACACTTTGCGGCTGAAGCCATTTGATATTGATACCCTGAAGGTAACAGTTCCATAGATACCATTCTACAAGTCGAGTGATCGCTGTCTTTCCTCATGTGTTTCATCATGACGAGTTGCGATGAAAGCCCCCAAGCGTCAGGTACTCTATTGTTCGGTTGAGCCACTGCCCAGGTCAGCCAAGGTGAGTCTCAGATTTCCGGCATTTGTCGCATAAGCGAGACCGGTATCAATATCCACGAGTCCGGCACGAACGAGTTTCTCGATCTCTCCGTCGAAGTGCTGCATCCCTTCTGTGTCCCCATCTTGCATCGCTTCGAGAAGTGTCTTGCCGTCCTGTTCCCCCTTTTCGAGATACTCACGAGTGCGCAGAGTGGATTTGAGAATTTCTACGATCGCGACGCGCCCAATCCCGTCTTTGCGCGGGACCAGGCGTTGCGAAACCACGAAGCGGAAGCTCTTCGCGAGTCGGTTCCGGATCGTGTGTTGTTCGGCCATGGGGAATACACCTACAATGCGCTCGACAGTTTTCGAGGCATCGATGGTGTGAAGGGTTGAGAGCACCAGGTGGCCGGTTTCGGAGGCCTCTAACGCGATCTCGATTGTTTCTTTGTCCCTCATTTCGCCGACCAGAATCACCTTTGGAGCTTGTCGTAACGCGGCTCGCAAAGCTAGTGCGAAGCTGGGCGTGTCACTATGCAGTTCACGCTGATGAATGATCGACTTTTTGTGACGATGCATGAACTCGATGGGATCTTCAATCGTAAGAATGTGGTAAGCGTGAGATTCGTTGATACGGTCGATAATCGCCGCCAATGTCGAGGACTTGCCGGAACCCGTGGGTCCCGTTACCAGGACCAGGCCATTGCGGAGATCGGCAATTTCATCCAGTTGGGGTGGCAGGTGCAGATCATCAAAGCTTGGGATCGTTTGCGGAATTACGCGCATGACGATCGCATGACTGCCTCGCTGTTGAAATACATTCACGCGAAAACGACAGTGTCCCGGCACGCGATAGGAGACGTCGCAGGCTCCCATCGTTTGCAGTGCGTCGGTTGCCTGGTGGTTAGATCCAATCAGTTCGAAAGCGATACGACGCGTGTCCTCTGGACTCAGTGGTGCCATGCCTGAGATTTTCACTGGTACGAGTTTGCCCGACACTTCTACCACCGGGAAGCTGCCGGGTGACATGATGAGATCGCTCACCTTGTTGGACACCTTGAGCATTGCGAGCAACAGGGCAGGCGTGGGGATCGGCTTAGGTGCTGTTGTAACAGGAGCCGTGGCTGGTTTTGCGGCAGTTCCCAATTCATCCTCCAGTTCGAGCACACGGCTGTGAGTTGTAAGCATGCATCCGCCAACTTCAGTGTTGGCGGATGCATGAGGACGTTATTGCACAACCAGCGTAAGCGAAGAGAAATGTTGCGCGCTCCCCGATGTGCCGACGACGATGAGCGTATACCTGCCGCTTGGAGTGCCCGGCGCGGTTGTTGGCTGGCCCGACGTGCTCGCCCCACCGCAGCCCACGAGAGTCAGGGTCAGGGCAAGCCCAATCATTGCAAAAAGACTGCGTTTGGACTTTCCGTGACTACGGCTAAACAGTACGACTCCGAACAGCCCGAATCCACCCGAGATCCAAAAGCTCAACACAAATCCTCGCGGATTGGCTTGGGTGCTCGAAGCACTCACGGTCGCTTTTGTTGCCACCGTTACAGTCGCTCCGGAGCCGTTCGCTCCCGGCGTAACCGAGTTTGGATTGACAGTACAGGTGGCGAATGCTGGGACACCTTGGCAAGCGAGGCTGACCTTGCTGGAGAAGGTCCCGCCTACGGATTGGACGTTGAATTGATACGTAGCTGTTCCACCAGCTTTGATGGTCGACGTTCCGCCGGTGGCGGGCATGGAGAAATCGACGCCCGATCCTACGAGGGAAACACTCTGCGGGCTGCCAATCGCCGAGCTGGTAATGGTCAGATTTCCGGTACGTTGTCCGGCCGACGTCGGCGTAAAGCTGACTTGCACCGTGCAAGTCGAGGTTGGCGCGACGGTACTGCAATTGTTGGTCTGAGAGAAGTCTCCGTTCACTTGCACGGACAGTATGCTCAAAGGACCGTTCCCACTATTCGTAATCGTGAGAGTTTGCGCGCCACTCGTGGTGCCCACATTCAATGCAGCAAAGCTCAGGCTGGAGGCGCTCAGGTTTGCCGTTCCGGCGATGCCCATACCGGTCAGAGTGACAGAATGCGGATTGCCTTGGGCGTTGTCACTGATGACGAGGTTGCCCGTCCGACTTCCCGAAGTTGTGGGTGTGAATGTAACGCGGATCGAACAAGTCCCGCCGTTCGCGGGCAGTGAGCTGCAATTGTTGGTCTGGCTGAAGTCTCCGCTCGTCAACACTCCGAAAACGGTCATGACGTTTCCGCCACTATTTGTGACGGTGATCGTCTGAGCCGCGCTCGAAGAATTCAAATTCTGATTCCCGAACGACAGTGAAGCGGGCGACACGGTACCAGTGGTGACAAAGCCGCTGCCCGAGAGTGAAACCGTCTGCGGACTATCTGGTGCGTCATCAGTCAAGGTCAGAACGCCTGTGCGGGACCCGCCTGCAGTGGGGGTAAAGGTGATCTGGAACTGGCAGCTTGAGCCGAAGCCCAGAGCCGGTGGGCAATTGTTGGTCTGAGCGAAATCCCCAGTAGTCTGGATGCCGCTGATGTTGAGGGTAGCGTTTCCAGTGTTGCCGATCGTAACTGTTTGTGCCGCACTACTCGAGTTTATGGGTGCACTGGCAAACGTCAAAGCCGTGGGATTCAGGGAGACGACGGGAGAACTGCCATCACCCACAAGGTTAATGAAGTGCGGCGATCCGGCAGCATCGTCTCCAATGAGTATCGTGCCGAATCGCGAACCGGGCGCCGATGGAGTAAACGTGACGGTGAAAGTGCACATTCCGGCCGCCGGAACCATCGAACCGCAGTCGTCCGTTTCGGCAAAGTCGCCGGTCAAAGTCTTGGTGCTGATATTGAGGGCCGCGCTTCCCATGTTGCGGATTACGGACGTTTGTGCCGTGCTTGTACTGCCAACCGTCCGCGTCGAAAACTGCAAGAGTGAGGGATAGACAGTGAATGCTGAGGCGTTATCCTGCGCGATTTTCGAGATGAAAACATCCTCTTGACCGCCGTTGATGCCCTGGAAAGCCGATTGTAGTACCGGGAAATCGGCAGACGAGGTTCCACCAGTTACATAGATCGCAGAATTACCATCCACCGCGATATCGATGGGATCCGCACCATCGTCTCCTCCCAGGAAAGTGCTGAACAACTCCGTGGAACCCGTCGGGTCAATCTCATCGATCAACAGACCACCCCCATTGTTGAACACTTCGATGGGATTGGTAAGCGAATAAGATTGATTTGCCCATGCGAGTACATACGCGTCGCCATTCGCGTCGACCTTGATTTTCTGTCCTTGGGTATTGTTGTTCGGGCCCAGGAAAGTAGAGTAGATCACCCCGGTTCCCGTAGCGTTGAGTTTCGTGACGAACGCGTAGTTGCAATTCGAAGCGTTCGGATCGCAAATTGAGGTGGAGGTAACCGGGAAAGTTCCGTCCGCCGGAGCGTATCCGGTCACATAAGCGGCGCTGGTTGTGTCGACCGTGATTGCGGAGACGTACGTATAGGTGCTGCCACCAAAATACGTGGAATAATTCAATCCCCCGGATGGTGTGAAACTCGAAACGAAACTAGTGGAATAGTTATTCGTATTCGTGGTTGGATCTGTGGCTTGATAAGCACCTTGACTGACGGGAAAATCCAAGGTGTCGGTTTGCCCCGCGACGTAGATATTCCCGACGGGGTCGACCGCAACTCCATTGATCGCCGAGTAAGGTCCGCAGGAGCAGTAGGTTGTATTAATCTGACTTCCCGCCAGATAGGTTGAGAACACCAAAGATGAACCGTCAGCCGACAACTTGCTGACGAATCCGTACTCGCCATAGTAGTTGTATTGGCTTGGAGACGCTGTCGCCTGGAAAGCATTTTGAGAAACAGGATAATCCGTCGAAGTTGTTGTCCCCACGATGGTGGCGAGCCCACTCGAATCCACCACGATTCCTGCAGGTTGATCCCAATTGCTGCCGCCGAGGTAGGTCGAGTACACGAGAGTGGCGCCATCGGGGGATATTTTGCTCAGAAAGTCGTCCTCGTTGCCTTTGAGAGTCGATTGATACGCATTGACAGTCGGGAAATCAGAGGAGTTCGCGATGCCTGTAATGTACGCTGCGCCTTGAGGGTCCACTGCTACTCCCGCAGGCCAATCATTCCCGCTGGTCCCGCATACGTAGTCGGTCCACAAAAGAGTCGTACCACTGACATCGAGCTTGGAGAGGAAAACGTAATTCAGAGAAGGGTTGAGATTGCCGAGTGCGGCAAGAGGAAAATCAGGGGAGTTGGTTTGGCCCACCACATATGCATTTCCGATCGAATCGACCGCGATTCCCCGGGGATAATCGTAAGCCCGGCCGCCCAGAAATGTGGAATAGACCAACACGGGATCGATCACTAGGGATTTGCTGGAATCATGGTTGGCGACGGCGAATCCTACGCGATTGGAGCCGCTCACTACATAATTTCCCGCGACTTTCGTGCGTTGTCCCTGAGACTCCTGATAAACCGCGGGTGCCAGGAAGTGAAGTTCTCCTGCGCCCTTCTTGAGCACTAAGTCACCGTTGCTGTCGATACTGAGATTGTCCGCGCCTTGGATGTCGAATTGAATCTTCGTGGCATCTGCACCAGGAGCAACATCGAAATCGTATTCCACTTGACGCTGGTTGCCGTAATACACAAGGTCAATGCCGGGATAAACGTTTTTATAGCGAACCTGTCCATAGGTGGGGACATTCGTGCGCCACTTCCGTCGGTCATTTCCGATGAAGTAATTTGCTTTGGTGGTCTGAAGTTTTTCACCAACTATCTCAGGATTGTTCTTCGACCCTACCAGCTTGAACACCATGGTCGCGCTAGGGGCTTGCGTCTGCCTCGGCGCGCGGACAGTTGTGGGACTGTGGGCATTTCTCGTTTGTGTTGCTGCGAACGCCTGAGGGTTGACGACTTGAGAAGGGCTCAATGCGAGGAGCATTTCTCCCGACGTCAGAAATACTTCGTAACCCTCACCGTTTGAGAAGAACTGTACGCGTGTATCTGTCTGGCCTTGATTTCGAACAAACAGCAGAGGAAGCTTGCCGTAATCGGGCGCCGCGACCTGCGGTATTGACCCCGGGTTTGGTTTGGACTGCTGTGCAACACAGGGCATCAGAAACAGAAGACAAGCAATCAGCGAGCGCACAACCTTCCCATCACGTTTCATCATTCTCTCCAGGACTTGTGGTTGAATTTGCAAATTGCTGCCTCCGCCAGAGCCAATCTCCGACAAGCGGCATGCAAATACTGGAGAGACCCAAGCGTGGCGAGATTGTTAATGTGCGTTACGGCTTCGACAGTGGGTGCAACTCGCGTACCACGGTAAGTCGATGAATATACGAATAGTTCGGGCGGGGGGCGGTCTCAAACAAAGACTTGTGTCTGGATCGTGTACAGTGAACGGCCCGGGGTGCCGGCCACGCCGAATCGAGTCCAGGGAGTTGGCTGCCCGTGTGCGATTCCACTTCCTGCGCCTTGCCCAGGCTCATTATGTACCGAAAACAAACGAAACTCGGATGTCGATCCGGGACCCCGACATACTCGGGGTCAGGCCACGGCCGTGGAAGGACATTGCGCATTGTGTACAAGCGTACGTCAAGACTGTGCACCGTTGGGAACACGCGTATACGCGGCGCGGACGTCTACTCTGAGCGGATCACGGTGGAGTGCAAGGGAGCCGGCAATTCTGACGGGAACGGTGCGCTCCTCGACGGAGTAGCAAGAGGCGGAGCGGGCCGTGTGGGCGGCGCGGCATCCTTCTGTTAACCGCATCACGATCTCGGTCTAGTCCTTTCGCGGCTGAGTAAACAGCCAATTCCGGACTAACGTCGGATCGAAACGTTCATCGAAGTTGAGAAGGACATAAGACTTAGCACGCGGCCAAAATCGAAATACTCGCCCTGTGCCGGATCTCTTTCACCGCGGGGCGAAGTTTGTCAGCGTGCTTGGCGCGTTCGTTCACCCACGTTGTTGTTTCTCAGACTGACGTTTGAGAAACGCGCTCAATTTCTCTTTGAGTTTGGAAAAGGCCACAGTGGCGTCCTGAGGGCCCCTCAGCTGTTTTTCCAGACCCGAGATTTGGCGATTTAGGGCCTCATACTCTTGATCTTTTCCTGCGTATCCAAGTTCCCTGGCTCGCGCTACCTCCTTCTTTGCAAGCTCCAGAAGGACCTGTGCTCCATTCTTGTCTTGCTGGCTCTTGGTTTGCGCTTGAGTAATAGCCTCTCGGGCAAGAAGGAGCGGAAGAGGAGTAACGTGGTCGAGCACAACCAGCGTGTCAAGGGCCGTCAACAGGATCGAACTGGCGTCCTTCGTCGCCTTTTGATCGAGCAGACGTGCAGCCTCTTTCAGCGCCTCAGGGTAGGTTGCCAGCGGCAGGTTATACGTGCGCACACGAATCTCGCTCATCAGGGAGAACAGCAAAGCGCGGGCGGCGGGATAATCCTTTTCGTCCACCGCTCGAGACGCATCGTTCGCAATATCAAGCACGGCCTGGGAGTCACGCGGTGCCGTGTCAATGAGTTCCACATCCAGATCTACCGGGATGAGAGCATTCGCTGGATTGCGCGCGAGCAAGATGTTAATCTTGCCCGTCGCCTGCTCGATGGCTGCGAGCGCCTCATCGGTTTTGCCTGCGGCGATGGCATCGACGGCTTTTTGAGTTTGTGATACGGCGGTGATCGCTTCCTGATCGAGCGTCTTTCTTGCTTCGTCTTCCGCTTGCTTTCGTTCTTTCTCTACCTCTGGTCGTCCCTGTTGCTCGGCCTGTTTGCGTTGATCCTGGACCGCCGACGGCGCCTGAGTCGACGGTTGATCTTGTGTTTGCGAGACAGTCTGGGATGGAACCTGTCTCGATTCCTTTGCGCCGCCGCAAGAAAACAACATCAGAGATCCCGCCGACGAGATCGCCACCAGAACGAACACTTCCAGCATGAGCCGTATTCCATGTCCAGCCATATCCAGTTCACCTCGTCTTTGGTCCCAATTGCCCTGCTCCCGAACAAGCCGCACCGGAACTCGAGATAACCCTTCTACCTCGGAATCGTATGCAACTACACTTGGCACAGACAATTCCTCTTCGGCGTGAAACCGATTTGCGACCGAATCATTAGCGGGTTGAACCCTGTCTGGACAAGATGCGATTACAACCTGAGTATTAGAAAACCCCGGCACGCATTATTATCGGAGAGTATCAAAGAGGGCTCGGTAGGCTCGTTGGGGCGACCCGATCAACCTCAAATTCTGTGACTCGTCATCGATCACCAAGAGTTTCAGACTGATTGGTGTCCGTGTTCACTCGCACGCCCTACTCAGTACACTCATTCGAGGTTCCTAACGCCTCCTGTATCTTTTTTGCCAGGCCCTCCCGAGTAAATGGCTTTTGCAGGAAAGCCACTCCGGGTTTGAGAATTGAGTAGTGAACGATCACATCATCCGTGTGACCCGACACGTACAGCACTTTCAGTTCCGAGTGCATAGCTATTAAAGATTCCGCTAATTCGCGGCCACTCATCCCCGGCATCACCACATCCGTCACCAATAACTGAATAGGATCAGTACATTGTGCGGCAATCCGTACTGCGTCAGGTCCATTTTCGGCCTCGATCACTCTATATCCCATGCTTTCAAGCAGTTGATGGCTGAGCTTTCTGAGCGGAACTTCATCTTCGACCAGAAGAATCGTCCCGCAACCTCGCGGGACCGGTGTTGCTACTTCGGGTTGAATCTCCGACGCCTTTTCCCTGACTTGCGGAATGTACACCTTGAACGTAGTGCCCTTCCCGACCTCGCTGTACACCCAAATGAAACCGCCGCTTTGTCTGATAATTCCATAAACAGTCGCCAGACCGAGTCCCGTACCCTTGCCTACGTCCTTGGTGGTGAAGAATGGTTCGAAGATTCGAGCCTGGGTTGTCTTATCCATTCCAATGCCGGTGTCGCTTACGGAGAGCAATACATACCTTCCAGGTCGGACGTCGGTGTGCTTGTGCTGAACATAGGGCAGGTCAAGTTCGGCGTTCATGGTCTCAATAATCAATTTGCCGCCCCTCGGCATGGCATCCCGAGCATTGATAGCCAAGTTCATGATGACCTGCTCGATCTGCGTTGGGTCGGCCTTTACATGTTCGAGAGCTGTGTTCAGTCTAGTGATGAGTTCGACATCCTCGCCTAGCACGCGTACAAGCATTTTGCCGGTGTCACTGACCACAGTGTTGAGATCGAGAACTTTTGGCTCGAGTACTTGCTTTCGGCTGAATGCCAGCAGTTGGCGAGTCAATGATGCGGCGCGTTGCCCTGCCTTCTTAATTTCCTCAACTCGGCTACGTAACGCATGGTCCTGCGGAAGGTGCATCAGAGCTAAATCACTATGACCAATAATTACTCCCAGGAGGTTGTTAAAGTCGTGGGAAATTCCTCCGGCAAGTCGGCCCATCGCCTCCATCTTTTGAGCTTGTCGAAACTGTTCTTCCAGAGTTCGTTTTTCTGTAACGTCTTCGGCAATCACTTCATAGTGCTTGATCTCATTTTCTCTGTCCCGAACAATGCGGCCGCAAAGTCGGACCGTAATTGTTTTCTGGTCCTTCCTTTTCCAGCTGACTTCAACCCCATTGCCTCTCCCGTTGAGTTGGTAGGTTCGGACGGCGAACTCTCGATCCTCTGGATTCTCGTAGACATCACGTTGCAGGTTAAGCAAAAGCAGTTCCTCTTTGGAGCCATAGCCCAGCATTGAAACCAAGGCTGGATTGGCGTCCAACAGATCCCCTTGCGCATTTGCCCTAAAGATCCCGAAACTGGCATTCTCGATGAAGTCTCGATAGGTCTCCTCCGACGCCCGTAGTGCGGCTTCGGCCCGTTTTCGTTCTGAGATGTCCAGAAAAGTCACGACCGCTCCGACAAGTTGCCCTTCCTTCTCGATCGGATAAGACCAGTACTCGGACGGAAAGCTCGTGCCGTCGGCACGCCAGAATACCTCGTCATCCACATGGGTGCCCGCGCTTTTTCTAAAGGCCATATAGATGTGGCATTCCTCTTCCGGATAAGGTGTAGAGTCTGCATGAGCGTGATGCATGACTTGATGCATGTTTCGGCCCAACAAGTCTTGGGGATCTCGATAACCGAGCAGGCGCAGGCATGCTGGATTACAGAAGGTACAATTGCCTTCACGATCGAGACCGTAAATTGCCTCTGCAGTTGAATTGAGCAGCATGCGTAATTGCTCCTCGCTGTGTCGTAGGGCTTGCTCGGCTCGATTTCGGTCAGTAATGTCCCGCAAGACGTGAATGCAGCCGCGTAGTACTCCGTCAGTGTCTCGCAATGGGGTGCTCGTCACATCGAAGGTCTTGCCAAGTCGTGGCTCTTCGAAATCACTTCGCTGCGCGGTTCCGGTGCTCAAGAGTTGTTCGTGCGGACAGTTGGGCGGGGCTTGGATCCGACCATGAAGCACTTCATAACAGGGCTGGCCAATGAGCTGGCCGAACGGCAGTTCGAGAATCTCAGCAGCCGCTCGATTGGCGCGAAGTACACGACACTGGTCGTCAAAGACAAGCACGGCGTCCGGCACCGAGTCGAATGTGAGCTCCCACTCCCTTTTTCCCGCTAGAATCCTTTCGTTAAGCCGTGCTTTTTCATCATGGTGTGCCTTTTCCTTAAGAACATGGCCGACGGCCAACGGGAGGAGACTAAGCCGGTGCTTGAGAACATAGTCGGATGCTCCGCGTTTGAGGTAATCAACCGCAGTTTCATCGCCCAGAGTTCCGGTGACCACAATGAAAGGAATGTCTCGTCCAGAGTTACGAAGCTCAGCAAGCGCGTCGAAGCCGGTCCACGTGCGTAAATTGTGATCCGAGATGATGACGTCGTACTCGGGTCCGCCGATTTTTTCCCGGAACGTTTCCGGTAAATCGACGACGTCGAAGGAGAGGCTGTAGCCGGCACTCTTCAAAGAAGAGACTATTAACTCCGCGTCTGCTTGAGTGTCTTCCAATAGCAATAGGCGAAGCGGGCGCCCCCCGGTAAGCTCGGCTCCGGTTTGAATCTGGGGTTTCCATCCTATTGACATCTTCACTTCTCCCCAAAAGCGGCTGGCGGCGGCGGTTGATTCACCACCAGCCAGTAAAGACTCGCCTGCTTAACCGTCGCCCGAAATTGCTCGAAATCCACTGGCTTTTGGATATAACTGTTCACGCCGAGGCGATAGCTCTTAACGAGATCCTGCTCCTCGCGGGAAGCCGTGACAATTGCGACCGGGATTGCCTTTGTCGCGGCATTGCCTTTCAACTGCTCGAGCACCTGAAGGCCGTCTACTTTGGGCAGCTTGAGGTCCAGAAGGACGAGTCGGGGCGGATGCCTCGAGCTGCGATGCGCGTACTGTCTTCTGCAGAACAGAAAATCCAGGGCTTCCTCGCCATCCCGCGCGACTTCGACATGGTTCGCGAGGCCTTCGCGGCGTAAAGCATGCAGGGCTAGTTCGAGATCAGCGGGATTATCTTCAACGAGCAATATTTCAACCTGCTCTTGTCCCATCAGGCACCTCTAGACGATTTGCTCGATGGCTATCCTCTTCTTTCCCGAGGGTGAAATAGAATGTGGCGCCTTTGTCGAGTTCTGATTCCGCCCAGGCGAGGCCACCATGCTTTTTCACAATGCGCATCACGGTCGCCAAACCTACGCCCGTACCTGGAAAATCTTCCGGTCGGTGCAGTCGCTGGAAAACTCCAAAGAGCTTATCGGCATATTTCATGCTGAAGCCGACGCCGTTATCGCGTACGAAGATGGTGGGTTGGGGCGGGCCGTTCAGCGCGCCGATTTCGATAACCGCAAGTTCTCGCTGGCCGGTAAATTTGACCGCATTCGCAAGCAGATTCACGAATACCTGTTTCACCAAGCCCGGGTCGCAATCCACAAAAGGTAGGCCTTGGACCCTCCATTCGATCGCCCGCTGCGGATTCTCTTGCTTTAGTTCCCCGATGACTTCGTCAACGAGCGATTTCAAGCCAGTCGCCTGCACTCTCAGTTCCTGGCGGCCAACCCGTCCCAGAGTTAGCAGTTCATCGATAAGCCGGCCCATTTTGCAGGTGCCCTCGTGGATTCGGTTCAGATAGTGCCGCGCCTCGGAGGGAAGATCACTGCCATATTCCTCCACGAGGAGTTGCGAGAATCCAGCGATGTGACGAAGGGGAGAGCGCAAGTCGTGCGAAACCGAGTAGCTGAAGCTCTCCAGTTCTGCGTTCATGGCAAGCAGCTCCGTGTTGCGGACTTCCATTTGTTCGTTCAAGGCTCGAATCTGATCATCTGTGCGCTTGCGCACCGTGATATCGCGGATGGCACTGGAAACCAACACACCTTCTACGGTCTCAAGCGGGCTAAGGCTAATTTCGACCGGGAATTCATGTCCGTCCTTGTGCAGACCGTACAAGTCCAGTCCCGCGCCCATCGGACGGAACCGGGGATCACTGAAGAACCTGGTTCGGTGCTCCGGATGCCGGCCCCGAAAGCGTTCCGGTACGAGCATCTCCAACTCGTTTCCCAACAGGTCTTCCCGCCGATGTCCGAACAGTTTCTCAACCTGAGCGTTGACCAATACAATCTTGCCCTCTTGATTCGTCACCACAATCGCGTCAGGCGCCGCTTCCAATAAACCACGGAATTTTTGTTCCGCCCGTTTGCGGTCCGTCATGTCGCAGCTCACTTTGGAGAAACCAGTCAAGTGGCCTGTGCTGTCGAATAGCGGTGTGATCACCACTCTTGCCCAGAACCTAGAACCGTCCTTGCGCACGCGCCAGCCTTCGTCCTCAATTCTGCCTTCTCGAACCGCGATCCGAAGCATCTGTTCCGGTATGCAGTTCCGAACGTCCCCTTCCGGATAGAAGCAGGAGAAGTGTTGCCCGATAATTTCATCCGCTCGATATCCTTTGATCCGTTCCGCCCCGAGATTCCAGCTGATTACGCGCCCTTGCGGGTCAAGCATGAAAATTGCATAATCTCTGACGTTCGACACCATCAACCGGAAACGCTCTTCGCTTTTGTGCAACTCGCGTTCGAACCGCCCCCGATTGCTCTTTTCTTTGTAAAGAGCAGTAGCGGCTAGAGCCAGGAACACCGCGGCCAGTAGGTTTCCTAGGATAATCATGGTCCTGACCCGCAAGAAACTGGCCTGGGCGCTCTGAGTTCGGTGATTTAACAATTCACCTTCGACCGCCTTCATCTGCATAACGCAAGCGACTGTTTCTTGCAGAGATTGTCTTTCCCTGCGCTTGCGAACGACAGTCTCTGTCTTTAATGCCTTTTTGCCACCAGCAGCCAATTCCTCCTGGAATTCTGAAAGCAGAATTGACGTCCGAGAATTGAGTTGTTGCAATGTTTGTTGCTGGCTGGGATTGTCAGATGTAAGCTGCGCAACTTGGTTCAGAGCGCCGCGGATGATGTCGACGTCGCTCTTATACGAGGCAACGTAAGACCTGTCTCCGGTTTCAAGGTAGCTGCTCTCGCCTGCTTCTGCCGAGATGAGGTGCTCAAGAAAGTCATCCAGTTTCTGCAGAACCAGATGCGTGTGCATGACCCAGCGTTGATCATCTTGTACCCGAAGTAGGAAGTCGTAGGAAAGCGCATTGACCCAATTAAGTAGACCGAGAGCCAATACGAATGCGGCAACGAGTCCGACCAGCGTCGTCTTCGTTCCAACGGGAGAGGGACCAGATGTTTCGTGCTTACTAACCCCAGAAGCGGTGGGCAATGACATAGACTACTTCCAAGATCCCCATTGTCTTCACTGTACTGGTTAACTACTCCTGTTGTACGAAATACAGTCACCGGAGACGTGTAAGGGCTTTCCCGACATGCCGTGAATCAGATAGACGGAATTCGAGTGTTTCTGCCGCTCTTGGCGTGAGGCAAACAGAAGCGCAAGGCCGATTATTGTCAACGCCAGTGGCAGCGTTTCCAGCGAGAGCGCCAGTGCGCGATCAACTTCTTCTCTTTCCGCTGTTGCGCCTCGCTCTGCGATGTGCGGAGGAGTGCAGGATCGGCAACTAACCAACTGCATTAGCTACTACTCCGTTCCACCAGGAATGAACCCTGAGTTCGGTAAATTTCGCGCCATAACAGGCCGGGAGCCTTGCCGCTCGTGTACGCAGCGATTAGGAGACCCTCATCTCCTTCGACGGCAAAGCTCCCAGCGTGCCTTGCACCTCAGCAGCGGCATTTCTTCAGGCGGCGTTGCTGGATGCAATTCGATGTGCGGTTGAAATTGCCACTTCCAATGTTTCGAGCGTCGGTTTGCCATCGAGTTCAGACTCCAACGTCTGTACGATGGTGTCATAGTGTTCACGCTGGTAGCGCTCAACGCTCTCTTTCGAGCTCCAGAAGCTGAGGCATACGACCCGTTCGTCGTTTTTGTCGTCTTTTAAGGCAAACCAAATCAATGAAGCCCGGTTGCCTCTGCAGCGCCGGTAACCTCCTTATGCAGCTTCCTCGCCAATACATCGGTCTTTCCTTTTTTCGCCTGGCACTCCACCCCGTGCCGAAACACCAGCACCTGATAACGCGTTTCGTTTTCGAGTCCAGAGATTGGCACGATTGCTGCCAGATAGTGTCCTGAGCTACAGCGGGCTTCGAGAGTAATCATATTACGCCCTGTAGATCCGGTCGGATTGCGTGAGCGATTAGCGCAAAGCCATACATTGGAGGGAGAGGGCCGAGACTTAGAACCTTTGCGCCGATGCTAGTCGGGGACCTTACAGCTTCTCGGCAAGCCCGTCTATCAGCATTCACCTTACAGGCGTCGGGAAATGGCTGACATAAGCTCGGGTGCTTACTTCCAACTACTCCGAACCAATGGCTCCCGGTGATCGCAGCTTCACGTCGTGCCAGCAATAGTCCAGGTTGCGAACACAGCCGCCCCACACCAGAACACAAATGGCGGGATAAGAGGCTCCGGACGTTTTGTGTCTGGTGAGTTGTTACTTGCAAGTGCGATCGCTCCAACAGTTTCTGCGACTCTTTGTGTTCACGCCTACTTCTCGGTGGATTTGGTATCCTGCGTGCTCTGAACAGCCAGCAAGTACCACGGCCGATCCCAACGCAATTCAAAATGAGTTTTCGGAGGCAACAGGGGTTACGAACCACACAATTAAGGCTTCGACTAGACTGCTTGGTTCAGTTCCCGATTCAGCACTCCCGTTTCGAGCGCGTATCGAACGATGTCTGCCCGGGTATTCAGGCCGAGCTTTTCTCGAATTCGCGCTCGGTAGGTATCAATCGATTTACGACTTATGTTCAAATGGGAGGCAATCTCCACCAACGTATGACCGTAAGCTAGCATTGTCAGCACCTGTTGTTCACGTTGGCTGAGTAGCTTAGTGCCGTTTTCTGCTTGTCGGGCCAGTAGCTCGAAGAGTTCATTGCCTAATTGTTCATCGACAAATCGGCGGCCACGGGACACGGTGCGAATGGCTTTGAAAAGCTCGCGTGGGGAAGCTCGTAGGAGTATGTATCCAAGCGTCCCAGCCGACAGCAGCAATCCCAGGTAGACATGGTGAGTTTCACGGCCGATAACGACAATCTTCGTACGAGGAGCTGCTTTGCGAATAGAAACGATAAGTTGCGCGCAACCTGACCGGGCCCCTTCGGCTAGCACGACGACGACGTCGGGACTCAGTTTGCTCGCTAGCAACGCCGCCTCCTTGAAGGCAGTCTCTCCTCTCACATCGAATCCTGCTTCTGAGGCCAGCAGGTGTCGTAACCCGAGGCGGGGGATCGGTTCATCGCTAATAACCAAAAGAGTAATTGCTCTCATCAAAGACGACATTAAGGGCCGGCGGCATCTAGAACTATCAGATCCTGCACTCAAGGTCTGTCGGCTCTGGTCTGACAGTCAAAAACCCGACTTCGATGAGAGGCAATGCCTGACGTTCCACATGAGCAATAGATGACGGAGGTGCTCCAATGAACGAACAAAGGGTAGTCTCTCAGTAGGTTGTAGAGCATTCGTAAACATCGCACCGTCGGGCTTTGTAATAGAAATATCGCGAGCAAGAAAAGTAATCTATTTATCCTTGGCAATCTTGCGGTAACAGAAAGATGGAGGCCTGTAGTACGTTGGTTTACGCACACTTGCTGGAAGAGAACTGAAGTCTTTCCATCATCTTGACCAAGTCTGCCAATGACTTTGCTTGCATCTTCTCCATCGCGCGGCTGCGATGAACTTTTACTGTGTTTTCCGCAGTTCCTATCTGAGCCGCGATCTGTTTATTGAGCTTGCCGGATACAACCATGGCGACGACCTCTCGCTCTCGAGGGCTCAGCGATTTATAACGTTCAAACAACACTGCAAGCTCCGCCTCTTGTTGGCGTCTGCTCCGATCTTTTTCCAGTGCCAAGTGAATCGCATCCAATAGATCCTGGTCGCGAAAGGGCTTGGTCAGAAACTCCACGGCCCCCGCCTTCATTGCTCTCACCGTCATTGGAATGTCTCCATGCGCCGTGATGAAAACGATTGGAATCTGGATCTTGGCTTTGGCCAATTGGCGTTGGAAATTGAGCCCGCTAATTCCAGGCAAGCGAACGTCCAGAACCAGACAAGTCGGCACATTCGGAAGCCTATCGGCAAGGAACTCCTGGGCAGACTCGAAGACTTCCACATGAAGACCGACCGATCCGATAAGGCGCTTGATGGCACCTCGGACCGAAGGATCATCATCGATAACGTACACAGCTGCGTCTGGCACGCTCATGACTCCCCCGCGCCATCTGTCGGTAGCGTAAACTCGAACGTTGCCCCGCCTCGTTCCGGCATAGACGCCTGCAGTTGCCCGCCGTGGGACTCGATTATGGAATGGCTGATCGAGAGTCCCATTCCAATCCCCTCCGATTTGGTGGAAAAGAATGGTTCAAAAATGCGAGCCCTCGTGCTGGGTGCGATTCCTGGCCCAGAGTCCTGGATTTGGACCCAAACACCATCTGCATGCTTTGCGGTTTTGATCAGGATTTTGCGTCGTTGTTCAGGGTTTTCTTGCATCGCTTCCACGGCATTCATGAGTAGATTGATCAACACCTGCTGCAACTGGATCGGATCCGCCTGCACAAGAAGAAGCTCAGGAGTAAGGTCAGGGCTCACCAGAACACGGTTTCGCGTCAACTCGTTGCGCAGCAGAGCGACTACCTGTTGAACGATATCGTTAATGTCCACTTCTCTCCTCGGGGCCGGTTCCTTCACGAGCAAACCTCGAATATGAGAGATAACTGCGCTGGCGCGGTTCGCGTCTTTTGCCACTTCTGTTAGCGCTTCCCGTAATTCCTCGTGATTCGGGACTGGATTGGCCAATTGCCGCAGCGAGAAGTTCGCGTTGGTGACGATGGCAGTAAGGGGTTGATTCACTTCGTGGGCTATCGTCGCCGCGAGTTGGGCGAGAGCCTGGGTGCGTCCTGTTCGCGCTAGTTTGTCCTGCGCCTCAAGCAAAGCCTCCTCAGCGCGCTTTCGATCGTCAATGTCCGTACTTATTCCATACCAGCAAACAACCCGCCCCGGTTCATTGCGGAGCGGTTCAGCGCGCAGCAGGAACCATCGGTATTTGCCATCCGCCCCTCTGATGCGAGCTTCCCGTTCAAACGGCCGTCCCGCGGCAAATGCCTTCCGCCATTCTTCCTGCGAGCGATCCTCGGGGTGAAAAGCGTTAATCATCCAGCCCCAGCCCAGCCCTTGTTCCAGAGACAGGCCTGTGTACTGTCGGAAGCGCTCATTTAAGAAATCAGCCGAGCCGTCAGGCAATTTCCTCCAGACCATCGCAGGGAGTGTGTCGATAACAAGGCGTAGGTACTCCTGGCTCCGCCGTACCGCCTCTTCGGCGCGCCCGCGCTCGGCAATTTCCGTACGAAGACTCTCGTTGGAAACCGCAAGTTCTCTGGTCCGCTCCGCAACCCGCTGCTCCAATGCCTGGTTGATCCTTCCGCATTCAACGTTCGTCCGCCTGTCCACAGACGATGTGACCATAGCGGCCAGGATGAGGGTTAGCGCCACAATGCCAATCGCATTGTTACCAACAGCAGAGACACTCAGCGCCATGGACAAATCTGGAGGCGGCCCGGGCCAAAAACTTGCGGCCGCCATTCCGGTGTAATGCATGCCCGAGACAGCGGCTCCCATCACGATCGCGCTACCCAGTCTTCGAGGAACGGTCCACCGGGTCTCTTCTCGGAGGTCGAATGCCATCAACAAGGCAAGTAGAGAAAACGCGATGGCGAGCAATATGGATAAAGTCACTAAGAGGGGAGAATACTGAGTGATAGCCGGCAGTCGCATCGCGGCCATGCCGACGTAGTGCATGCCGGCGATGGCGACGCTCATGATGGCGCCGCCAATCGAAGCCTCTACCCAGCCCATTTTGTGGCGGCTGACTATGTAAAGTGCGAGAGCGGAAGCTAGGATGGACAGCACGAGTGACGCTAGCACTGTCGGCCAGTGGTACTTCACCGGCACAGGCAGGTGGAAGGCCAGCATTCCCTTGAAGTGCATCGCCCAGATTCCGACGCCCATCGCAAAAGCACCACCGCCCAACCATACAGGACGAACGCTGCCTTTTGCGGTAGTTACGCGCCCCGCAAGGTCAAGCGCTACATAAGAGGCGGCGACGGCTATCAACACTGAGCGCGCGACTTCACCGTAGTCGTAGGAGCTAGGGAGCGGAGCGTGTCCAGAGATCATTACGTAGATCTCCTTCGCCGGAATGCGACAATCAACCTCAAGTCGCGCAAAATCAACAGCTGGGTTCTTTCAACTACTCTCTGCAAAACGCGCAAACATTGACCCCAACAATTGACCCCACATCAGAAATAGTCTACGCCCCTTTCTTTGCGCTTGACCACTATCGCGAGACTTGAAGATGTTCACATGTTCAGGTAACAAACAATCCTCTGCTGCCGCAGTTTGATAGTGCATCAAGCAGGCATATGGGTCACGACTGGAAATCGCTTGATGCGATGCACAGAATTCGGACACTCCCTGAATCGGTGTCGAGCCCCAAATTATTGAATGCGCACCTCTTTGCCTTGGTCAGTAAGGTGCAACCGTCAGAAGCGAAGCAGTTGCTACTAGTGTCCAAAGGGCGTTGAGGCCGAGGCGGCCGAGAGATCTCGGCGTGAATAGGCTGTCGGCAGTTTGCCTGACAGACACAGGAATGCCCGCGCGAGATAATGCCTGAAATCGACGACTGATTTTACACAGTAGCGGTTTTGCAATCCCCCGTCACGGCCACGCGTGTCTAGCCCTCCCCTTATAGTCACGCAAACGGCTCGCCGGAGTAGTCTACGGCGGGCCGTAGTCTTTTGACTTGCCACGGTGGAGGAAGGCAGGTGGAGTCCGGTGTGCAGTGGGAAAATGAGATCCAGAGACTCTTCGAACTGGTGCTAACGACCGACGACCTGTCGGCATTGCAACGCCTCGCCGTCGAAGTCCAACATACACTCTATCTTCGCATCGAACAACTCCAGAGAGAATCAGCTTTGGCCTGCCCAGCCGATCCCAAGGACGGTTCTATCTTCGAAAGTGGCTCAAGCAACCTATCCTCTGGAGTGCCGCTACCAAAATCAACCGAAGAGCCTTGAAGCGTCCATGACCGAGAATGTCGCTGCGGTCAGCATCCAAGGGTCAGTCTCGAGGTGATGTGTTTCCGAGTTTGTCTGCCGCAAGCGTCCGCAAGCTCTCAAAATGTTCGTGTAGAAGGTTCCTGAGCTCCCGGAGTCCTTCTTGGCACTCAGCGTCTGATGCACTAAGCGCCTTCGCGCACAACTCACGGATCCGTTCTTGCAAACAGAATGAAGGCGGCATATTGCGAGTATGCCGAGTCACAACAATTACGGTCTATACTGTGTGCAATGTAAGCCATAAAACCGACAACACCCTACAAGGTGTGCGAAGAAACTGGCGTCGCTGTGAGAAGATGGAGTGACAATCCCGAGATCGCTGCTCACCTCGGTACGTCGATGCTATAAACTCCCCACGTCCTACGTGGAAGCGGTTTGAAAAGATGCCCCCGCGGAAGCGGATATCGATCACCCAGTGCCTCCACACTTCCAATAATAAAGCCACGCTTATTTCCCTCCGTGCGACCCGGCCAGGAGGATTGTCCACGTCGGCGTTCTCTTGACCGCGCACGCCCGCAGAAACAGAGCTTGCAACAGAGCTCGCGAAGAGGCTCAAAAAGCCGTCAGTGTCGCGCGATAAACGCGTCAAATATCAATTGTGATTCTGTTATCCACGGAAAGAATCCCCGGCGCTGACCAAGCGGCTCGTGCCGCTTCCTCCTTTTCCGCCCAGGATCGAACTGAACCTCTCAAAATTGCTTTGTTGCCCTGCACTTCCACCGTAATCCGGTTTGCATCTATCTCGGCATTCCGCACAAGCGCATCTTCGATCTTCTTCTTTAGTTCCGACGGAGTTGTCCGGGGGCTCACCGAGATAAGATTGGTCACGCCCTTTACGCCGGTCAAACGGCGGACAACCTTCTCAGCGTCTTCTTTCTGATATTGCCATTCGACGTCGCCCTTCAGCGTTACCCATCCTTTTGTCACTGTGACTTTTATCTTGTCCTCAGGAACAAAGGCGTCCCATTTCAAGGCATTCACAGCGGCTTCGGCGATATCTGCATCTGTTCGTTCCGTTGCCAGCTTGACCTCAATATCGTTCGCTACGGCCTTGACGCCGCTGACGCGGTGAGCGGCCTCCTCAGCACTCCATTTTTTGAGGTAAGAATCGACCCAACCGGTCAGGGTCACGACCCCATCTGTCACCGAGACGCCAATCTCGTTCGGTTGAACCTGAGCATCCCACTTCAATTCGGCCAAAACATCTTGCTGAATCTCTTGATCGTTACGAGTGAATGTCGCAGTTGCCACAGCCGTACTCCTCCTAGGTATGATTTCTGATCCGAACCCTAAGCTAGCGATCGGATGTTGTTCAGATACAGATCTGGGCGCTATCCTCTTCGATCGATTCGGGCTCCCAAACCCAATGGTAAGGGCCGTACAGATTCAGAACAATTCCTCAGTGGACTCAATCGAGGCTTCCCATCAACGGCTATCCTTCCTTCTAACGCGAGTAACAACCTGCTGTACTACTTAGGAAGTAGACGATGCACGCTCCAGCGGCTGCTCGGAAGAGCAGATGCGGGATTGGTTTGTTGTTTCGCCTTGTGCGTTCACTGCTTGCGAGGTGGGCGGACATAAAGATCGTAGATCACGCCCGGGATGGCCGTGAAGCAGTCGACAAGTTCCTCTCGATTCGTCCAGATGTAGGCTTGTTCGAAGTGCGGCTGCCAGTCATGGACGGAGTGGAAGCCGTCATTGGTTGCCACAGCGAGGAGGATGTGTGCCGGGCGCTGCGCGCAGGTGCCCAGGGATACGTATTCAAGAATGCACCCGGAGAAGAACTAGCTCAAAGCATCAGCGCAGTCGCGACCGGTCAACAATGGATTCCGCTCGTTGCCGGCGCCCAGCTAGCGCGCCGCATTGTGTATCGAGAATTGACCCCACGTGAGCAACAGGTGCTGCTGGCCATTACGAAGGGCAAGAGCAACAAAGAGATTGGAGTGGCTCTAAACATTAGCGAGGCTACAGTCAAAGTACATGTCACGCATATTTTAGAAAAACTCAAGGCAAGCGGCCGCACTGAAGCGATCCGGGTGGCCGTACAACGTGGCTTGGTGTACTTGGATGCGCCGGCGGCGGCCTAAACTTGATGCGGTAAACAGTTTGTGAGCGTCGGCTGCGTTTGCATGCCGAGGTACACGTCCGATCCATAATTTGCGTTGTGGGGACACTTTAAGTGTGAGCCGATGCAACGCTCGCATGTCACTGCGTTTTGGCTCTGGTTGGCCGGTGATATATTTCTTGACTTGTTCTGGACGTTCATGTGTTCTGCTTCCGAGTTGCCCGCACGAGACTACCAAACTCAATTCGCACTAATTTCTAATACGGATGACTGATGCCCGCATATATCCTCGGCAGTCTTGATCTGGTCGGCAAACTTCAATAGATGTTATAGCTATCGGTGAGAAGCCTCGCCGCTAAGGTGGTGTTATTGTGCATACCCCCGGGAATAATCCGCCGCAGGCAGAACATCGTGAAATCCTAAGCGGATGGAAAGACATCGCGAATTATCTCCACAGAGGTGTACGCACTGTCCAGCGTTACGAACAGGAACTCAAGCTCCCTGTACGACGTCCAGCCGCTAAGTCCGGAGGATCGGTACTGGCAACAAGGAATGACCTAGATGCATGGGTGCGTGCTATCGAAAGGCAAAACACCCTCCAAAGCCAGAAGAAGGGTGCCATTGCGACAACTACAGAAGGACCTAAATTGAAAATGACAATGGAGCGGATGAAGTATCTGTGCGAACAATTAAAGCGGACGACGGCTGAATTCGGAGATTCACGCGAGAAGCTTTGCAATACTGTTCAGCTCCTCTGTCCGGCTGTCACGAAAATGCGTATTGTTAGATCAGACGGATGGGGCTGGGGGGATGTCGCTCGCGCCGATGCCACGTAGTCCATTCGGAAACGCATCCAAGATTAAATAGAGCAATAGAAGTGTCTTATGGCTAGAGTTGTTTCTAACAGCAAGTCGGGGCGGAATGTAAGGCCAACCAGCAACTCCCGGACGTTCGAAAGGCCTGACTTTATCAAACGGCTGATTCTTGCGGGAACCCAAGCTTCAGCCGTCGGAATCGCCATCCTAGATTCGCAGACCCGCTTTGAATCCGTGAACGCGGCGCTGAGTTGCGAAACCCGTCTTAGCATCAACCGCCACATCGGACGGACATCCAGCGAAGTTGTGGGCGAACTTGCCCGTCAGATAGAACCCGCGTACGAAAATGTTCTTAGAACAGGAAAGCCAGAATCTGTTCTGCTAACAGGCCATGTACGCGACACACGGGAGTATGGCTACTGGCTCGACTATTGTTTTCCTATTCTCGGGCGTGCAGGGCGTGTCCAACAACTCGGCTTATTCGTGGTGAACATCACTGCCGAAAGAGCATCCCGTGAACTTCTCGATACCATTACCTTTGATCCGAAGATGCTCAGGGCTCAATCAGCTGGGATCGTAGCAAGATTTGATGAGTCGATCCGACAGTTTCATACCAGCCTTGCAATGAGTTTTGAAGAGCTGGCGGATCCTTCCCTGGAGAGAGCCAGGAAGGTGGACCACTTCCGCTCGTCCATACAGAAACTGGACGACGACGTCAGCACAATGCGAGAACTTATCTATACCTTTATTTCGCACCTCGCGATTCCTCGGTGTTAGGACTCGCCATCGCATTCAGGAAACACCGGCTCGGTTTAAGCAGATAGCGTGCCGCCTACGCTCCATCCCGTGCCTCATGCTACCTAAACGTACCCCGGCGAGGGGGGCTCTGGTTCAAGCGACATTATCCTGATTTCCATCACTGGCTGTTTCGCTCTCTGCGTCGGCCAGCAGCGCCCATGCCAGTTCGGCATCTTTGGCACTGGTCCAGAGAATAAGTTCTCCTGGCAGACCCGGAAGAATCATGCTGCTCAATTCGCACGAAATACCGTTAGAGCGCAGCAACCCACAGGCAAGCTGAGCTTCATCCACTCGCTCAAACCGGCCAATCTCGACACGATCATTGGGGTCGACGTAACGTAGCGCTGGATCATCATCGATGAAATCGGGCACGAATGATCCTCTATATACTGAGTTGTCGAACTTTCTCGTCGATGGCACGAACTGTACGGTCGTGTGTCAAGATGAGATTGCTATTACCGAGGCGTTCGTACGTCGTCCGGTACGAATCGAACAGACTCGCATTGGTTCGAATCGTCTCGAGAAGCGCTCGGAGTCGGCGATCGAGTTCAATGAGGCGAATTTCCTGTTCTTCGAGGAAATGCCAGATTTCAATCAGTTCCTGAGACGTGTTCATGGATTCTCCTGATCGTCTGGTTGTCACAAGACAAGAGTGGTGGCGCGTCAAATCTTTTTGTTGAATCTCAGCTGCGCAACCGACATTGGTCGCGAAGATCAGGCAGCTGCTTTAGGCCTCTTTGCTGATTTGGCTAACGTTCCCAAAACCTCGTCCTCGCGCATAATGAGGTACTCTTCACCTTCGAGGATCACGTCGTTGCCAGCATATTTTCCGAAAAGGATGCGATCACCCGGTTTCACATCCAAGGGAAGAACCTTGCCGTCCTCGTTGATCCTGCCTCTACCGGAGGCCAGGATTTCTCCTTCCTGTGGCTTCTCTTTCGCGGTATCAGGAATTATGATTCCAGTGGCCGTTTTTTCTTGCTCCTCAACGCGACGCACCAGAACGCGATCGTGCAAGGGGATGAAGTTTGGGGGCATGAGTACAATCTCCTTACATTCTGAACCACGATGGCTCGTCACATACTCGGCGAGCCATCTTCAAATTCGATTCGCATGCCGGATTGGGCTGGCTACTGCGGTGGCGCCTCAACCTGAATGATGTGAATCACGTTGTTATCAGGATCCAGGTGTACGATCAGGGCCACGTGCTGGTCCTCTTTTCCCTTTAACGTCTCGGGATTGTCAACCTGGTAGCGTTTGTCATTTTTGTCGCTGGTTACGCTGTTCCCATCGTGGCTCACGGTGCCGGACATGTTCTGGTTGGAATCTGTGTTTGTCTGGCTCTGGCTTCCCTGGTGCTGGTTCCCTTGGCCGGCTTGGTTCCCGCTCTGGCTCGAGCCTTGATTCTGAGACCAGGCCACTGTCGCGACCGACAATGAGGCACCCAGAATAAATAGCAGCAAAATTCTCATAAGCCTGCTCCTTTGTCACAGTCAAGTGTGACTCGCAAAGTAATTACTTCCAGCAGGGTACTGGCGCCGCGTGGCAGATACAATTCTTCGTGAGCATGCGCCGAGCCTACGACCTTGGCAGTAGGCGAAGGCTACCGCAAAACGGGGCTGTCGCTGCCGCTCGGTCGCGATTGTATCTGGAAAAACCATTGATCCTGTGGCGACTATGGACCGGCCGAAGCCAACGGGACATAGCTTTGCTGTGCGATCACCTTGGCGCGAACTGTTCGGCCACTCTGGTCGACTATCTTCAACGGGCCGCCTGTTTTCGGATCGACGAGTTCAACGCACACGGTCCGGGGTAAATTCATGTCGCCCTTGGTAGATGAGCGGTACTTGATGACATATCGTAGGCGCAGGTTTTCCATCATATCGTCGTAGATAGCGGATAGGTCAATGGTAGTCGCGGGAGAGTACACGCGGCCTCCGGAAGCTGTGGCGATCGTCTCCAGGTTTCTGTTTGCTTTTTCCCAATCGATATGTGCCAGTGGACCGGTGCTTTCATAGGTGTTGACGAGATCGCGCAACACCCGCATGGTGCTGATGACATAGATCGGAGTATCGGTCGAACCAGCCGCGTTCAGCGCGTCCTCGAGTGTCGCCTTGCTGAATGTATCGATCCCTGATGAAATCAGGATGATGGCTTTGCGACCCTTCACTGGGCGCATCTCCTGCATGATCGCAATTACTGCGTCATAAAGATTGGTTTCTGAAAATTGCGGCTCTCCGAGTTCGTCAAAAAGATGGCCAAGGTCTTGCTGCGCGGGTGTGAAATCAGAGACTTTTTCTACTTTGTCGTTGTATTTCCAAATTGCGATCTTGTCCTGAGGTCCGAGCGCATCCAACAATTGACGACCAGTACGTGCGACCTCGATGCTCATCATCCGATCCAACACCTGAGTACGGCCGCCGAATTCTATCAGCACGCCTAATGTCACTGCGGCGTGCTCAATGTCCACGCTTACATTTTGCTGTCGTACCCCGTTTTCGTAGACCACAAAATTGTCCCGCCGAATGTTGGGGATGAAATATCCGTTTGGATCCTGGACGAGCAATTTGAGCGTCACCATGCCTGTCGTGGGATCGAAATAAATCTCCGGTTTCTGTTTCCCTTGGGTTCCTTCGAAGAGTGAGGTGGATGCTCGATTTGGTATTTGGATCTGTCGCTCGGAAGCCGATTCAGACCTTTGCTGCACTCGGGCCGGCTGGCATTGGCTTGATGCCCGCTCCCCCGCGAGCACGAGGAGCAAAATCAACGCAATGCTAAAAAGATTTCTTCCTGTGGACTCGGGTCGCATTTCCCTCACCAATCCAGTTAGTTTGTCGGCATTTGTTAGCGGAGAATATGAAATCAATCGCGCAGCGAATCCTGTACGCCTGCAGGAATCTCCTGTGCGTGACGCAAGACTCATTCCGTACTCGTTGTACGGCACTTCTTGTTTGGGGGCCAAGTCTGCGTCACGCACAGGAGGTTCTCTGATCTAGATGTTACCCACCGGTATGAGTGCCAACAATTCCTCCTGGGAATAGGTCGACTTTCCGACAAGATAGGTAGACCCGCGTTCAACGCCACTCGAAGAAAGTTCTACAACTTTGGTCGGGAAGTATAGGGCTGGCGAGGAATGATTATGCGGCCGAGGTGCCGCGAGCTGATTTCAACCAGTCTTCCAATTGCTGATGACCCACTACGCCGGCTTGCTGCACGACTGGACGCCCCGCCATGAAAATCACGAAATATGGAATGGCGCGTACGTTGAACTGAGCCGCGAGTTCTGGATACTGCTCTGTATCAACCTTCATGACGATTGCTTGTCCGGCCAAGTCCGAGGCTGCGCGTGCCACCTCCGGAGCAGACATGCGACAGGGGACGCACCAAGCTGCCCAGAAATCCAGCAGGACTGGCACGCGGGCGTTTTGCACAACCTCGTTAAATAATGCCGGGTCGCTCTCCAGCGGCTCACCGATAGGAGGCAAGGCTGCTTTGCAGGCACCACATCTGCCCGTATCGGAAAGATGGGCCGCGGGTATGCGGTTCGCGCGCCCGCAGTTTTTGCATGTTCGAATCACTGGCATAAATATAGCAACAAGTCGCTTCCGGAATACCGGAATCAACATCTCGGCTATTTTACATTTTCCCGTTCCCAATCTCCCACGCAATACGGCCAAAGTCATAGCCGGAAATACCGCTTACGACTGAATACACTCTAACCCCGCCTCTTGAATCGGCTGTGGTCCTCACGATGAATTGTCCTGCGTGGGCCCTTTTCAATAGGATCATCACCGAGAGGGAGGTAACAATGGCTACCAGTCCACTATTCTTCGAATGTGACGTGATCCGGCCGAGATGGGGATGGCTCCTGGCACTTGGAATTCTGATGGTTATTCTCGGCACGATAGCACTATTCCTCATACCCGCGGCTACCATCGGCACCGCACTTGTTTTGGGCTGGCTACTCATCATTAGTGGTGTAGTGGAGATGGTCCACGCCTTTCGAGTAAAGAAGTGGGGTGGTCTCTTCCTCCATCTAATTGGTGGTGTCCTGGGTGTTCTCATTGGCTTGCTAGTGGTGACTCATCCAGTCGCCGGGGCGGTCGCCTGGACGCTACTTTTCGCTTCCTTCTTTACCGTCGTCGGCCTGTTCCGACTTATTGCGGCAATCAGTTTAAAGTTTCCGCACTGGGGTTGGGCAGCGTTCGACGGCATCGTCACGCTGGCACTCGGAATTCTGCTTTGGGCACAGTGGCCTTGGTCTGGAATTTGGTTCTTGGGATTGGCAGTGGGCGTCTCGCTTATTCTGCGCGGCTGGTCCTACGTTATGTTCGCTCTTGCCATTCACAATCCCCCTATCCCGGTCGAGGTGCGGCGAGCAGCCTGACGGGATTTTTTTCTACGTTCGAGGGATCGCCCAGGGCGGCGACTCACTGCTGGCTCAACGGCACATAGGTCAAACCGGCGATCCCATCATATTTTGACATCAACTCCTGCCGATATTCGACCATCGTCAGGCTAACACCATGCATGCGGGCGATCTCAATGATTTCATCGATTATGTTTTCAACCGGCATGAGCTTACGGCCGCAAAAAGGGCATTCCGTGTCGTCCAGCGAGATGTAATGATGCTCGCGGCAGACAAATCCGTTCTGCTCCAGCCTGTCGCTGATGAACAACCTCTTAAGAAGAAACGAATTGCAGCTTTGGATTGCATTCTTTAGGCCGGATGCTACGAACTCCGGATTTGAATCGCTCAACTGCTGTATCGCTTGTACCTCTCGTTGCGCTTTGTGAGCGCGAAGCGCATCTGCAATCAGGACCCTCCGATCATCAGGAAGTGACGCGGGCGAGCCCTGGATTCGCTGAATGATTCGTTGCTTCAAGCTATCGTGTAGAAACTCTTCCAGGAGGTGCGAAACGCGGTTCTCTCCCATTAACACCAGAGCATTGCAAGACCACTCATTGAAGTGGCGCAAACATTGGTGCGCCGTGAGCTTCAAGTGCCACTGCAGATGAGTCAGTCGATGCCGCTGCACTCGCCCTGGGATGGTAGCGTCGACCGAATCTTTGGGCACGAACGACTTGATTGTATCGATGTTCCGGAAATATCCGAGGTGGTAAATGAAGAAATCGCTTCGCCCCTTGGAAACTTCGAGTGCTAACACTCGTTCGTTCTCCTCGAGAATTGCTTCGAGCGGCATGATGTAAGGATCGGAGTCAATGACCAGTTTGTCGGTGGTGCGAACTCGTAAAGTAGTAACCCAATTGAGTACATTGCCTGATTTAAAGACGATTGCGGATCGTATTCCGCTAGGCACAGAAAAGCCAGCCAGGAAAGTCTCGATTTCCTCGAGATCATGATCGAGCGAGCGGCGTTGTATGCGTGGAAGGTCGTTAAGAAATTGGATGTGTTTTTCTGTTTCCGATTGTTTTAACGATCGAAAGAATCGTACTAATCCTTTCTCTTTTGGCACCAGCTTTTGCGCGGTCAGATGCAGATAGAGGCTGATGACCGGAGCGGAATAGGGTGTCTCGGCAAGCAGTTTGAGGTTTTTCGAGGAGATTATATCCGACTGATTCAGGGCCTCACGCAAAGTCGCCGCGGAAGGCAGTGGTTCTTTCCGCTTTCGGTTCTGCTCACGCAAAACAGCAATTTGCCGTTCGCGTTCCTGAATACCGTTTGTCTGCCGGATTGAGCTGTCGGCGTTGATTAAGTCGCCGTGTCCCATGCGTCTTCCGAATCTGCCGAGGCGATCGTGACCATTACTTGTTGTCCGAGGCTCCATCCTTGATCGTTCGGCACGCGTAACTCGGCATAAAGTGGCTCGGCGCCACGAACCGACACTGTGACCCGCTCCCGCTTATCTGCGTAGAGCCCCGGCCGAGAGACCTCACTGATATTTCCCGTCAGCTTCACTATGTGTGTATTCACAAGACATCTCCTGTCTGTCGGGCAATAAGTGTTTGCTTGCCATAAGTATTCCTGAGAAATACTCGTGTTTCTGTGTGTATAAGTCCGATCCTGTTTATGCTGCAAGAACGTCATGCTAGCGACTCGATATGTTGGAAACAAGTGTTCGTAAGGTTGAAATACCCTTGCGAAATGGCACCTACTTAAAAGTTCTGCTGAAGCCAAGAAGGTCTTTACGACTTTCGCTTTACTACTGGATCGAACGATCCACGCCACACTCCCGGCGGACGGGCAGCGTCACTACCACGCTTGTCCCCGACCCTGCTCGGCTGTGTACGAGAGCATCACCGCCAAGCAGTTGTGCACGCGCTTTCAATCCGAAAAGACCGAATCCATCTTGAGCCTGCGCCGTTGATGCAGCGAATCCGCAGCCATTGTCGATTACGGAGAGTCGCACTTCTTTCCGTGCGTAAGTCAACTCGATGCGAACGACTGTGGCTCGCGAGTGCTTCAGCACGTTCGTCAGCGCTTCCTTGCCAATCCGCGTGAGAGCGAAGCGCAGGCGAGAATCCAGTCCAGGACACTCTTGCAACCGGAACTGTAATGAGATCGGCATTCCAGAAAACAATTTCTCCGCAATAAATCCCAGGGTAGCGGCGGGATCTTGCTCATCGGCAGGTTCATGAGACAACACCCATATGGAACGCCTCGTCTCGGCCAGCGTCTCGCGGGCGATCTGCTTGATGCGGGCTAACTTTAGAGCAAGTTCTTGAGGGAGTTCCGGCTCAAGTGCCTCAAACTGCAACACAACCGCGCTCAAGCCTTGCAGTAGTGTGTCGTGGATATCTGTCGCGAATCGGGCACGCTCGCGCACGATCGCACCCTCACGGAGACTCACCTCCTTCTGTTTTACGTCCGTAACGTCGGTCAACGAACTCAGGGACCCGCACATTTGTGATCCCGCTTTTCTGATTGGACACGACCCAAATAAAATGCTGCTTCCACTCCGATCCGATCGGACCAAACGGCACTCCAAGTCAACCGTGGTCTTGCCCTGTAGCGCTCTCATGCAAGGCCATCGATGCACTGGCACGCGGCGGCCAGAGGGATCAAAGAGTTCGCCCCAGATGCGGGGGGCAACGCTCAAGGACTTTCCCTCGGGATTCATCTGGGCCAGTCGTTTCGCCGCGGCATTGGCCAGCGTTATCGTTCCATCCGAATTGGAGACCACGATACCGACGCGCAGATCAGCCAACATCAATGGCGAAACCCTATTTCGATTTACTTCAGGGAGATTACCTTGTGTGATCGCAGATTTGACGTGACGATCGCATTGAGAGGAACTGAGATTCTTTGGGGTGTCGGCGATTGCTAATTTCATGACCAATCTGCTCCATTGCGGCGCTCCCAGATACGATATCGCTCAGATGTCCTACTGACGTTGCTTAGTTGTGATACTCCCGCGTTTCAGAACCGGCCCTAATGACCAATCGGCCAGGCAAAAGTTCTGAAGATTAAGCCGCGGTAGCCATGTCGAGGCGTACAAGTCCCCTCCTTGCTGCCACATTGATTGCCTCGGTCCGCCCTGTGACCCTCAGCTTCTCCAGAATGTGCGTAATGTGCACTTTGACAGTGGCTTCACTAATATTGAATGTTAAGCCGATTTCTTTGTTGCTCTTTCCCTCCGCGACTACACGAAGAACGTCCGTCTCGCGACGGGTTAGTTCACGATCCGCCACTCGTTTTGCCAGCATGGCGCCCACCTGAGGTGGAATCCACGTCTTGCCTTGCGCAAGTGCATGAACGCAACTGGAGAGTTCATCGGGTGTGGCATCTTTGAGAACAAATCCCAACGCTCCCGCTCGCAGAGCACGATAGATGTCTTCCTCATTTTGGTAGCTGGTGATGATCCCGATGCGCGCAGCGGAATCCCTCTCGCAAATCGATAAGACGGTTTCGATCCCATCCATAACAGGCATTCGAAGGTCCACAAGGGCAACATCGGGGCGCTGATCCACGAATTCCTCTACCGCCTCGCGCCCATTACTCGCCTGGGCGATGACTTGCAAATCGGGCTCACGCTCAAGCAGCAAAATCAAGCCCTCGCGCACCACGGGATGATCGTCAGCGACTAAGACACGGAATCTCTTAACAGGGTTTGCCTCGAACATGAGAATTCGTCCTTTCTCAGGCTCGGCGTCAACATTCGAGGAGTTGAACTCAGAACTCTTTCGTTGAGAGTGCCTCTCGCCGTGCAGGATTGCCTCAATCCGCTCCGCACCAGCGTTGTTGACTGAGTGTGACGACACTATGCGGCGGCCGCTCTTGCGCCAGCGCGCAAGAGCTGTGTTCTGATTCGTAGGCATAAGACTTTTCCTTTCATTGCCCACTCGAGTTTCGTTCCTAGAGAATGACGGAATTTCATAACTTTAATTCCTGATCAGAATTCGAAATCGAAGTCTGTTTCTTCTTAAGAAATGAATCTCCAGAGCCTTCATCAAAAGCAACCAAAATGCCTTGATCTATATGAACGTGTTCGAAATGTTCATGCTGTCAAATAGCGGACACATTCCGCGACAAAATTACAGCGTTTTCACATTCTGAGCTGCGTCTGTTCAGTGGGAATCGCACAGAACATTACATGAATTCCTGTAGCTCGCCTCAGCTGTGAGGGGACCCTTTACCACTCGGCCGAACAGACGCCTGCGTGGCTCCGGCAGCTTTCATCAGAGCGTTCACTCGTTGTCGGGTGATTCCCAAAGTCTCGGCAATGGTCTCTTGGCTGATGTGTGGTAGCAACGGACTGTGTTGATAGGCCTCGAATTCTCTGAGAGATGAAACAACCCGAGCCAGGCTTTGTTGAGTCGAGCCGACCAATCGCGCGGCGAGGTCCTCTTGCAGATTTGCGTTTTGCTGGAGCAGGAAAGAGATGAAACTAATTGCTTTTTCACCTCCGGCACTCAGCATCTGCAGGATCGCAGCGCGGTCAATTTTCACCAAACGCAACTCCGTCAGAGCAACCGCGCTGTGAAACCGTACCGGCTGGCCAAGTGCAATGCAGCTTTCCCCCAGTAGGGTCCCGCCGCCCTTGATTGCAATGACCGCCCCTTTCCCGGCGGCGGACACCACGCTCAACTTCAGGGCCCCGCTCTCGATATAAAACATCTCGGTACTGGGATCTCCCTGGGAAAAGATGGTCTCATTTTTTCTGTACCGAATCTTCCTTTTCGCAAGTCGTAATGCCGACAAGAAGCTGTCGATATCGTATTTCGTTTGACCTTCCTGGCGCATATTGCACTTCCGACCACTTTCCTAAATAATACGGCGACCCACGATAGAACGCTTGACTACGTTCCGTGCACTTTCCGTTTCGAATATTTTAGCGACCTTGATACGATCAGATACGTTAGTAGGACGGTGAGTTCGCGTAGGATGGGCTTACGGTTTACCCGGTGGACAGCAGCTCTCTAAAGATTGCAAAGGGGCAGGGGTGAAGAAGAAAAGTGTTCAATTATCTCGTCGTTACTTTCCAATGGTTCCGCTGGCAGATGTGGGCCATCGTGCCGGCAAGCACCACAAGATTGTTTCCGACGTCCTGAGTGACCTGTCGAAGCTTGATCAGTACAGTGCGATCAAAATAGACCTTAAAGCGACGGGACAACAAAAAGCGCCTCTGCGGGCCGCGCTTCTGCGAGCAGCCCGGAAGGTAAAAATCCGGTTGGCGACGAGTTCAGACGAAAAGCGCCTGTACGTGTTCCGATCCCCTCTGAAATCGCCACCCACAAACTCAGGATCGCCGGATTGAAAGATCTAGACTGGCCCGTTCGCGGCGATAAACAGCAGTCGCCGATGCTGCGGTTTCCTTGTAAGCTCGAATAGAAACTCCTTGGCTGCGTCCGGGTGTTCCGCCAAGATCGCCAGCACGATTTGCTGGAGCGTTTCATTTTGCGCCACTTCTTTGAAAAGCCGACTGCGCATTTTCGCGTCCCGCTCGATGCGCCTTATGACCCGGCGAATGGTCTGCCGATCCGCCAGTGAAATAATCGAAAGATGCGTCACTGCCAATATCCGCCTCAGAGTGATACCGCAAATGTTGGCAGCTTTTCCTGTCGTATTCACCTTACCGAGGTAATCCTCTCGATGTAGTTCGTAAGTAGTAGACCGCCATGCAACCTGCGGTGCACTTCTTACTGCTCCGCGCCTCGGACCACAGGTTGAGTCTCATAGCCAATTGTTACCGCCGCGTGCCGACACTAGCATTTAATAAGTGGACGATGCAGTGACGTTTCTCACTTTACCCGGGCCGGGGTCGTGTCTCACATACCCGCAATCCGTGAGTTCGGGAGATGCGAGATGAATGAGATGGCAAGCAGCGCGAACAGCGAGATGTTTCGGAGGAGTATCACCGCGGTCGATCTCGTTGATCTGCAGCCGAAATGGAATTGGTGCACAAAGCTGGGCGTTGTGCTGATCATTCTGGGAATTCTCGCTATCGGCTTGCTGGCTTTCTCAAAGATGGATCCGGTGCCATGGCTCAGTTGGCTGATTGTGCTCAGCGGAATGGCAGAATCGGTTCATGCCTTTCATCTTCGCAAATCTGGTGCATTCTTCTTTCACCTTGTCCCCGGAGTCGCCGGAGTGCCATTGGGCGTGCTGGTCGCCACACATCCGGATGTTGGCCTCGTCACTTGGATGCTGGTGTTCGCGTGTTTTTTCACGGTGATCGGTCTTTTTCGTCTGGTTTCAGCAGTGCGCCTTAGATTTCCCGCCTGGCCCTGGGCTGCGTTCGATTCCGTCGCAATGCTTGGACTCGGTTGTGCCTTCTGGACCACGTCGCCGCGCTTGGGACTGTGGTTCTTCGATGTCGCGGTGGGAGCCTCATTGATACTCCGCGGTTGGTCATCGGTGATGTTCGGCTTTGGGCTCCGCCATTGGCAAGCGCCGAAGCGAATGCATTTGTCCCGCTCTCATGGACCACGAAGTAATCCCAACACCTCAACTCAAGCGTTAGGCAGAAGAGTGAGTGGCCTTTGAGTTTTAATTCTCAACAATCAACAAATAATGTGGAGGTAAATAATGTCAGCGCAAAAATCAACTCAGCTCGCAACGCCTCAGAGAAGCGCGGAGGGAGGGGAGGAGAGGGGTCTTGTTCGCCGTTCCGTGATCCCCTCTGTGCCTTCTTTACTGTTTGATCCTCTCGGATTCTTCGATGACGATTCGTTCTCCCTGGTCAGGAGGATGCAACGGGAAATGAATCGTGTGTTTTCGCAAGCTGGTCTCGACTTCTCTGGCCGTGGAGATGGCTCCGGGAGCGCGGCCTGGGTGCCCACCACCGAAATAGCGTATCGGGACGGCAATCTCGTTATCTCTGCCGATTTGCCCGGCCTCACCGAAAAGGATGTCAAAGTTGAGGTCAGCGGCGATTTCCTGGTGATTCAGGGTGAACGCAAAGTGGAGCAGGAACAAAACGAACGCGGAATCCGGCGTACCGAACGGCGATATGGCGAATTTTATCGCGCTATTGCCCTTCCGGAAGGGGCAGACGTGGAACACGCTCGTGCGGAGTTCCAGAACGGAGTGTTGCACGTAACGATCCCAGTTCCGGAGACCAAATCGAATTTACGCCAGATCCCGATCGAGACAACTGCAGCTTCATCACAGGGCCAGGAACAGAAGCAAGCCAGCACGGAAGCATCCGGAGAGAGAAAGGTTGCGTAACCGTGTACCTATCCTTAACCGGGCGCAGCTGTTTTGGCGAAAAGGGGGCGGTGGGGTCGCCACAGGGTTATTGCTTGCAGAGTGGTGCGGCAGCATGACGCCCGAGCGCACCTCGCCGGTTTTCCTCTTCGATCTCGATGGCACGCTCGTAGACAGCGTCTACCAACACGTCTTGGCTTGGCGGGAAGCTTTGGAGGATAGCGGCATTGAACTTGCCATCTGGCGCATTCATCGGCGGGTTGGCATGAGTGGCGGTTTGTTTGCCAGCGCTCTACTGCGAGAGACTGGCAAGGCAGTAACGTCGGAGCAAGCAGAGCAACTGCAACGACGTCATGCCGTGGCTTATTCACGGCTGCTCGTCCAGGTGCGCCCGCTTCCGGGCGCCCAGGATCTGCTTTCGCGTCTGACGAGCGCAGGCGTCTCCTGGGCTATCGCCACCAGCGGCAGGGGTGACTCTGCGCGACAGACTCTGCAACTTCTCCAGATCGATCCAGGCGTTCCGGTCGTAACGCGAGATCAAATACAGCATGCAAAACCCGACCCCGATTTATTCTTCGCGGCAGCCGAGCGCCTCAACGCGGATATCGAGACTTGCGTCGTCATTGGAGACAGCGTGTGGGACCTGCTTGCTGCGCGTCGCGCAAGAGCCCTTGGAATTGGCCTTCTTTCGGGAGGTTACGGGCAGGATGAATTGGAGCGAGCCGGGGCTTACCGTGTATATCAGGATCCGCTCGACCTGCTGCTCCATTTGGATGAAGTCGGAGTTCGCTCGCTGTAGGAATGGTCTTCCTGACGTCAGACTAGGAGTCTGCTATGACAGTGGGGAAAAAAGTCGGGTGCGGTCCGAGTGACATATCAATCGGGAGCGTATTCATCCGGGAGGACGCCCCGCTGCCGGACTGGCTCGGTTTCAATTACCAGGAGTGTGGCGTCTGGAAACAGCTCGTCGATGCCGATGGCTTAGCCCTTGAGAGTAGTGCCATGGAGACTGGTTGGCATTTCTCGTACCTTGCTTCCGCGGTCGCATCCAGAAAATGGGGGGTGACACCTCAGTCCGCCCTGCGCCGAGCTCTTAAGAATGTCATGGAAGTGATGGGTCGAACAGGTTTCAACTCATTCGAGATTTCCGGAATTACAGCCCGGAAGCTGCTCTTTTGGTATTCGGCAAGACTCACCGCATCCCCGCGACATCTGAGTCCCAGCCCATTCCTCAAGAGTTTCGATCCTCATTTCTTTCCGCACGTCACGACAGAGCACGCATCAATTTTCTGGCGTGCGGCGGATGCAGAACCGCAGGTTAAAGGTCTTTGAGCACGCGATCGTATGCTCATAAACAACGGCGAAACCACACTCCGGATCTTTGGCACGCGAGGCTCATCTGCAGCCTATGCCATTCGGGACTTCCTGCACCGCTGCGGTGTGCCCTTTCAGTGGAAGGAACTGAGCAACGATGAAGAAGCACGCGCACTTGCCCAAGTGACAGGTTTAGATGATCTACGACTCCCAATTTGTGTCTTCTCGGATGGGTCTCGGCTTGAGCACCCGACGGTTCAGCAGGTCAGCGAAAGATTAGGACTATTTCGAAATCCCTCAAGATCCGAATACGATCTGGCGATCTATGGCGCAGGGCCGGCGGGACTCAGCGCGGCAGTCTACGGCGCATCCGAAGGCCTGAGAACAGTGGTCGTGGAGCGCTTCGCCGTCGGCGGTCAAGCTGCCAGCAGCCCCAGAATTGAAAACTATCTGGGATTTCCCCAAGGCGTTACCGGGGCGGAGCTGGCGGAACGGGCGCTGGAACAAGCCACAAAATTCGGGGCGGAAATACTGCTCCTTCGGGAAGGTGTCCGGGCGGAATTCTCCACGGGAAAAGGCGTCGGTTACCTGTCCGATGGAACCAAGATCGTGGCCCGGGCGTCGATTTGTTCCACGGGGATCGAGTATCGCCGTCTGAATCTCCCGAATGAAGACCATTTCCATGGAGCAGGGCTGTACTACGGGGCGGGAGCAAGCGAAGCGTCATTTTGCTCCCAAACCGATCATGTGTTCGTCGTTGGTGGTGGCAATTCCGCGGCCCAGGCGGCGATCCATTTTGCCCGTTATGCCGGGCATGTGACCATGGTAGTGCGCGACCATTCACTCAAGAACACGGTTTCGCAATACCTGGTCGATCGGATTCGTTCTTCATCCAAAATCGAAGTGCTGCTGCGGACCCAAGTCGTTGCACTTCACGGAGACAATTCGCTGACCGCGATTACGTTAAGACATGATGAAACAGGCAGGGAATGGACCGCGGAAACGCGTTGGCTGTTTCTCTGCTTAGGCGGACTGCCCCACACGCAGTGGGCTGAGGAGGTGGGCATTATTCGGGATGAAGCCGGCTATCTCGTGACCGGTCCCGATTTGATGAAGAACGGTCATCCTCCGGAAAACTGGCCGCTCGATCGCGATCCCTATTATATGGAAACGAATGTGCCGGGAATTTTTGCCGCTGGAGATGTTCGCCATGGCTCAGTGAAACGTTGCGCGTCCGCGGTCGGGGAAGGCGCCATGGCGGTGACGTTTGCCTACCGCTACGTCACCGGAAGTTGAGCTAGACAGATTCAGGATGCTCGCTGTCTCACGTCCGCGCCCGTGTGAGAGCGTTGCGCTATCTCATCGCGTACGTGTTTTTTCGCCCGCTCCAGAATTTTTGGGACCTCGTCAACTGGAAGGTCCAGAATCTTCGCCGCCGATTCCCTGGAAAAACCCTCGATGAAAACAAGATCGAAGACCAGTCTCTCTGTTTCCGGCAGGTGACACAAAGCTTCAAACACTTGCTGAACTGCTTCTTTTCGCTCTACCTCGGCTTCCGGGTCGTTGCGATCGGCTGGAGCCTTCACCTCGCGCGGAGGGATCTCGCTATCGTCCAAGTCTTCCGGAAGCCATGGTTCTCCTTCAGCATCTGCGGTAATCGGCATTTCTTCCAGAGCTGAAAGCTCCGAGCGCGACAGCGTCTCAATGCTCCTGTAACGCTTATCTCCGGATGTCCGTTTGGAGATGTAGTGTTCAAGCTGCCGGTTTGCGATCCGATAAAGCCACTGCTCGAGGCTTAACTCTTCCGGTTTCTGCGAATAACGTTCGTACGCTTCCAACACTATGCTATCGACAATGTCGCCGCTCGTGGGCACCGGCGCCCGGATGTGGGATGTGAGATAAGCAACCCGCAGGTGCCGCTTAATATAAGATCGCAATCGGTTCATTAGCGGAATGACCCGGTTGAAGAACTCGGGCTTGTTCTGTTCCGCGGCGAGTCGCTGGAGATCTGACTGAGGCCGAGCTTGTTCGGGTTGCTCGCTTTCCGCATTTCGAAATCCACTTGCCGGATTTTTCTTTCCACTCACGGGCTCGTTCTCCAAAACTAGTACCGCGCAAAGACCTGGTCGGGATAGCAATATAACCAGCGCTCGCCGGGCTCCGCAGAAGCAATCACAGGATGTTTGCTCGCGTGCGCATGCTTCGTTGCATGCCGATTTGGAGACGAATCACAACATAACGTCGCGTCGCAGGTCTGACAGGTTCGCAAATGGACCCAAGACGAACCGCTCTTCACGCACTCCTCGCAGACCAGAGCTTTCGGCAATTCGATCTCAGTTATGGCTTCGATGTGAGTACAGACTCCAGTTGCTACGGACATGCGTTCTCCACTCGCTGATCGCGAAATTATGCTTCCCACGTTTTCGCGCGAACATCGACTCCAGCATCGCGCAGCAAAGCAGCGACATCGCCTTGTGTCAAACGCGAAGCATCGTACTCCACACGAATCGTGTGGGTCTTATCATCAAACGAGAGTGCGTGGATGCCATAAACATCACGCACGGCGTCGATGGCTCGCCAGGTATCTTCCTTTGGCGAGGCACCGTAAAGAAAGGTGTTGTCGACTAGAGTCATAATCGATTACGCTGACTTTCGGTCGTCGATATCTACGTACTCGGCGTCGACGACTTCTCGATCTTTTTTCACAGAGCCATCTGCGCTCCCAGCGGCACCCGCGTCCGCGGACGCACCCGCAGTAGGTCCGGCTTGTGGCCGACTCACTTTGTAGATTTCCTCGGCCAATTTATGAGATGCCTGCGTCAGTCGGTCGCGGGCCTGGTCCATCCGCTGCTTATCGTTTGAATTCAGGGCCCTCCTCGCGTCGGCGAGGGCGTTCTCAACATCGCCGCGCTCGGAGCCGGAAATTTTATCGCCCTGTTCGCGCAGCAACTTCTCCACGCTGTAGAGGAGTGAATCAAGCTGATTCTTCGCTTCAATCTGCTCTCGTCTTTCCTTATCCTCACTCGCATGAGCCTCGGCTTCTCTTGCCATGCGCTCGACTTCTTCTTTCGAGAGGCCTGAAGAGGAAGTGATCTGTATTTTCTGATCCTTGCCAGTCGCCAGATCTTTGGCGGTGACGTTAAGGATTCCGTTAGCGTCGATATCAAAGGTCACTTCGATCTGGGGCACTCCCCGGGGCGCCGGCGGAATGCCGCTCAGATGGAACTTCCCCAGTGTCCGATTCTGGCTGGCCATGGCACGCTCGCCTTGCAGCACATGGACTTCCACCGACGTCTGGTTGTCTGCAGCGGTCGAGAACATCTCTGTCTTGCGAGTAGGGATGGTCGTATTTCGGGGAATCATCGGCGTTGCCACACCGCCCTGAGTTTCGATCGAAAGCGTCAGTGGCGTGACATCGAGCAGTAACAGATCTTTCACTTCGCCTTGCAGTACCCCGCCCTGGACGGCCGCACCGACAGCGACCACTTCATCAGGGTTTACGCTCTTGTTTCCTTCTTTGCCGAAAAGTTCTTTCACCAATTGCTGAATGCGGGGCATGCGCGTCTGCCCGCCGACTAACACGACTTCGTTAATCTTGCTGGCATCGACTTCGGCATCCTTCATGCATTGTTTACACGGTCCAACCGAGCGCTGAATGAGGTCCTCAACCATGCTCTCGAGCTTGGCTCTGGTCATCTTCTTCACCAGATGCTTGGGGCCGCTTGCATCGGCGGTGATAAACGGCAGATTGATCTCCGTTTCCATTGTGCTCGAGAGCTCAATCTTTGCGCGCTCAGCTGCATCGCGCAGACGCTGCAACGCCATCTCGTTTCCCTTGGCTCGCAAATCCAGGCCTTCATCCTTTTTGAATTCATCGATCAGCCACTCCACGATGCGCTGGTCGATATTGTCGCCTCCCAGATGCGTATCACCGTTCGTCGCCTTAACTTCAATGATGCCTTCACCGACTTGCAGAACTGAGATATCAAATGTTCCGCCGCCAAAGTCGTAGACGGCTATGATCTCGTCTTTCTTCTTGTCGAAGCCATAGGCCAGCGCGGCGGCGGTGGGCTCATTGATGATGCGCTTCACCTCCAGGCCGGCGATCTTGCCCGCGTCTTTTGTCGCCTGGCGCTGCGCGTCGTTGAAGTAGGCGGGAACCGTGATCACTGCATCCGTGACCTTTTCTCCCATGTAGTCTTCCGCAGCCTTCTTCAGCTTCTGCAGGATCATGGCGGAGATTTCGGGCGGAGTGTACTTCTTTCCCTGTGCCACAATCGCTACATGATCGCCGTCGCGCTCCACCTTATAGGGCACCATCTTCATCTCGTCGGTGACCTCTTCGTATCGGCGTCCCATGAAACGCTTGATGGAGAAGATTGTATTTTCCGGATTCGTGATTGCTTGCCGCTTCGCGACCTGCCCGACGAGGCGTTCCCCGGTTTTGGTGAAAGCGACAACGGACGGCGTCGTACGGCTGCCTTCTTCGTTGGGGACAACTTTGGGCTCCCCCCCTTCCATTACGGCGACCACGGAATTCGTGGTGCCGAGATCAATGCCAATGATTTTCGCCACTTAAGATAACCTCCGCATGGACGCCTTCGAAACCGCAGATCGCACGATTCGTTACCCTATTTCCGGTGGAAAGTGCTCGAACATCTTGTTTACGGCCTTCTCCACTTTTTTCTCGTCCTTTTCTGGTTTGCCGGTGAGCGTATCGCTCGCGGATCCGCGCCAAATCAGTTTCTTGTTGTTCGTGTCGAACATGTCGACCACAAGAGTTCCTTCGGTATAGTGTTCGACGTATGTGGTCGAGTCGCCAAATCCGCTCCACAACCAACCGTCAAATCCATAATAGAAAGTCTGCAGCGTAGGCCTTTCATGGGTGGTCCCAATTGCGACAATCGACACATCCCCTCCAGATGGGACTTGGGTCCAGCCCTTGGCTGCCAATGCGCGGTCTACGGCGTCTTTGACGCGGTCGTTCCAAAGCGGGTCGGGAGTATCGATCTTGGCCCAGGAATAGGTTCGATATTTTGAGAAATTGACGTGGTGGTCAAAATCCGTTTTGACATCCACCGCAAAGGCGGCTGCTGCTACCAGCAATGCAATAGCGACAAACAACACAGAACGAAGGCGATTTTTCATACTTACCTCCTCGTGTGATGCGAATACAATCGCGTCCAGATGTTTAACCGATTTCCGACGCATGCGTCTTTTCCTTTAGCAAATCAGCGTTATCCGCCTTACTCGTCAGCTTAGCGAAGGGTTGGAGGGAGTAACAATTCCTCGTGAGCATAGACTCCCCTTCCGAGGAGATATGTACAGCAACCCTCCGCCGATGTCGGGCGCGGCGATGCATCTTTGGTAGTAGGTAGAATCACGGGCCCCATCCGTCCGATTCACATCGCGCTACAAATGCCGCGTCGCGGCCAGGCTCAACGCGACTCTCTTCCCTAAGTCGTCATCTCAGTATGACGAGCACGAATTCCTCAATTATGAAATTTCCTCGAGTTGCCCGATCCAGTCCAACGCGTGCAAAACCGGAGATCGAAGTTGTCGTAGTTACGACGGCCCTGCTCACCTTCATCTCCTTCTGGCGCGCAGGAGCGATCGTTTTGAACGACCTCGCCTCCTCCGCTTACTACGCGGGTGGGATCGCCGAACAAGCGGTGGGAAAAGCTGCTCCCTGGTTCATTCTCGGAGTGATGCTGCTTTCCTACGCTGTCCGCGCCGTATACATCGAGAGCTGCAGCATGTTTGTACGCGGTGGGGTCTACCGTGTGGTGAAAGAGGCTATGGGCGGTACCATGGCCAAGATTTCAGTCTCAGCTCTTCTTTTCGATTATGTGTTAACAGGCCCGATCAGCGGCGTCTCAGCGGGCCAGTACCTCACCGGCTTTCTGAATGATCTTTTTCACTACACGCGGATCGATCTCAAACTTTCGACCAATTTTGTCGCCACCGTTTTCGCCATTGTGGTGACGTCGTATTTCTGGTGGATTAATGTCAAGGGCATCCCGGAGAGTAGCGAGAAAGCTCTTCAGATCATGTCCATCACCACGGTGATGGTGGTGTTGTTGATCGCCTGGTGTGCTTATACGCTCCACGTTCGCGGGTTGCACCCACCTCCCTGGCCCTTGCCACGAAATTTAAACTTCTCACCCCATGCTCTCGGTTGGTTGCGAGGCACTCGATGGCCGACAATCGGCGTCATCGGCATTCTTATCGGGCTTGGTCACTCCGTACTTGCGATGAGCGGGGAGGAGACGTTGGCTCAGGTCTATCGCGAGATCGAACATCCGAAGCTCGCCAATCTCAAGAAGACTGGCCTTCTAATCTTCGTGTACAGCCTGGTGTTCACCTCGCTGGTTTCCTTTTTTGCGGTAATGATCATCCCCGATAAAGTTCGGCCCAATTTCTTCGACAACTTGATCGGCGGATTGACGATGTACGTTGCCGGCCCAACTCCGTTACGCATGCTGTTTCACTTGTTCATCGTATTCGTTGGGGTGTTGATTCTATCTGGCGCCGTTAATACTTCAATGGTTGGTTCGAATGGTGTCCTCAACCGCGTGTCGGAAGATGGTGTGTTGTCGGATTGGTTTCGCTATCCGCACTCCAAATTCGGGACGACGTACCGGATCATAAATATCGTAGCCATTCTTCAACTGCTCACGATTGTGCTGAGCGGAGGAAATGTATACGTCCTCGGAGAGGCCTACGCCTTCGGCGTTCTGTGGAGTTTTGTCCTCAAGAGCATCGCCGTTCTGGTCCTTCGGTTCACACGGCCTGGGCGGCGGGAATTTCGTGTTCCGCTCAATTTTCGCATCCACAACATCGAGATTCCTGTCGGATTGGGGATGATCTCGCTGATCCTTCTTGCTATTGCTATTACGAATCTGTTCACCAAGCCAGTCGCCACGATATCGGGCATAAGCGTTTCTGCATTTCTATTTGTGCTTTTCGCAATTTCGGAGAGAGCTACGAACCAACGGTCCACACAATGCCTCGAAGTCGATAAATTTCAGCTGACTCACCGGCATTCTCTTTCACCGGAGTCGCTCGGCTGCCGCCCGGGAGGTCTGCTGGTCTGCGTAGGCAACTATCACGCTCTATGGCATTTGGCCGCTGTGCTTCGAGAAGTCGACGTCGAACAGCAAGATGTCGTCGCACTCCACATCTGCATTCTCAGACGTGCCGCTTCTGGTGAGCATGACCTCGTTCCCGATCAGCTCTTCACCGATCTCGCGCAGATCATGTTTACCAAGGTCGTTATGATCGCTGAAAAAGAGGGGAAACAGGTTCATCCTGTCGTCGTTGGAGCGAACCGACTGTGGGACGGCATCGTTCGCTGTGCCGCAGCTCTCCAATCGCGCACGATCGTTCTGGCCGAATCCTCAAAAGTAACACTCAACCAGCAGTCGCACCTGGTGGGACTGGCGTGGGAACGGCTGCCCCATCCACGACCCGCGATGACGCTCGAGATCTATTCTGCGTCAGGAGAAAAGCATCTCGTTTATCTTGGGCCTCACTCGCCGCAGCTGACCGCTGAAGAGCTTGAACTCCTGCACAATCTCTGGCTTGAGCTGAGTCGCCGGCTTGGCGAGGATTTGCATCATTCGGACGTCGTCTACTTCGCGCTGCAGGAATTGGAGCGGGAGCTCGTAGAAGATGCCGAGCTCGTTCAGCGACTTCGCGAGTATATGGAACGCCAGAACCGACGAAAGGCCGCCTGAGTCGGGGCAACCGTCAGTATGCCTCTGCAGCTTACGATCGTGAGATTGATTGCTCTCGATTCGTCTGGAGTTCTACCTGGGCCCAGCGGAGCAACCGATGAATCTCGAGTTGCAGATAGTACCCGTCTCGAATTGCAGGTACCACGACTCCCAGTTCTCTCCCCGCTCGAAACAAGTCGCGCGCCTGCTCGTATCCAGGAATCTGAACTCGTTTCGCGAGTTCAAGGACCTCCTCGTTTGGCATTTCTCCGACGGCCAGGAAAGACAGTAAGAGCATCAGGCCGTCAGCTCCAACGAATCTTTCCAGTGGCAGGCCCTCGACGATGCTTCGATCATTGCGGAATTCACGTCGAAAATCATATTGGCACCGGTTGCCAGTTGAAGATGCCGACCTCGTTCGATGAACCAACCGCAAACCTCTCGCGGCGGGCCTATCCTGAGTGGGCTCGTTGGCGAGCCACTCCACCCACCCATCTTCAATTCGAGTGATGAGGCGGCCGCAAGAGGCGCACCTCCATCCAATCGCTTGCCGACTAGTCGGGTTCGCTCTACTTCGCTTTCTGGTCACGCGGCCTCGTCTAGTCCTGCATTCCTCATAGAAATACGCGCAATGGCGCTCCAGTCCTCATCGCTGAGATTCTGCGCCATCGCAGCTAAGAAGCGGTCATGAATAAGGCTGCCCATTGGCAGCGGAGCTGCGATTTCTTCGGCTAACGCAAGCATCAGCCGGTTATCTTTGAGCCCGAGGGGTAGTTTAAAGCCCGCTGGTTTAAACTGACCTTTCGCAATGATCCCTCCGTAGTTCCGATAAATTGGTGCCGCGAACAGGGTTGAAGTCATGATTTCCAGAAACCTGTCAGGATTGAGCTTCGCTTTCCGAACAACGGCAAGAGCTTCGGCCAGACTTTCAATGGCGGTGGTGATCAGAAAATTTCCGGTAAGCTTGAAGACATTCGCGGAAGATGGCTCGTCGTCCGCCACAAACGTCTTCTGCCCCATCACATTGAAAAGGCCCTGGCAGCGCTCAATCTGCTTGGCCGGACCGGCTGCAACAATGAACAGCTTTCCGGCAGCGGCAGCATCCGGACGGCCAAACACCGGAGCCGCGACATAGTACTGTTTCTTCTCCCGGTGCGCGACGGCCAGTCTCCGCGAGAGTCGCGGGCTGACCGTGCTCATCCCGATATGAATGGCTTCCGCAGGTAGCGCTGACAGAGCCCGTCCAGGACCGAACAACGAATCCTCGACGGCGAAGTCGTCCGCGAGCATGGTAATTAGTATCTCCGCGTCGGAAGCCACCTCTCCTGGATTTCCGGCTACGATCACTCCCAAGGGGCGAAACTCGTCCGCCCGGCTCCGAGTGCGGTTATAGACGACAAGCTTGTGGCCCGCTTTGATCAGATTGCGAGCCATTGCTGATCCCATATTTCCCAGGCCAATGAATCCGACTTTCATCTAGCGCCGCTCCTCTCGATTTAAGTTCAGCGGCGAATCCGCAAAACAATCCGGCCTAAGACATGTCCTCGTTCGAGACGCTCGTGAGCTCTCGCTGCTTCCGCGAGTGGGTACAGCGCGGCAATCGGTACCCGCACCCGGGCTTCACTTATCGCGTCTTCCAGCTTTTCAAAATGTCGCCCGCCAGGCTCCGCATCGTATGCGATCATTCGAACCTTGGAGCCTCGTCGCATTATCGGTTCGACTCCGTTGGGATACGCGATTCGTCCCCCGGGCCGAACTAATTCAAGACATTGCACCAGAACCCCACCACCGGCAAGCGCAAGTACACAATCGAGCCGCCCGTGAGCAAGCTTCTCGAGCCGTTCGAAAGCATTGCTACGATGCGGATCAAAAACGCCTTCCGCTCCAAGCTTGGTGACTAACGTACTTGCCTTTCGACCCGACGCTGTCGCCAAAACGCGTGCGCGTAGCCGCTTCGCAAATTGCACGGCAAGTGTGCCCACCGATCCCGTCGCTCCGAAGATTAAAACAGTCTCCCCTCGGCGTACGCGCAAATGTTCATCAATCCCCTGGAGTGCGGTTAAACCCGGCACAAGGGCGGCTCCCGCCGATAGCAAGTCGAGCCGTGAAGGCACAGGGGCGACGTTCTCTGCTTCTACTGCCACATCCTCGGCGTAGAAACCGCCCGCGTAATTGACGGCATAAACTCGCTGCCCTTTGACGAACCGCCGTACGCGCGCTCCCAGAGCTAAGATGATTCCGGCGCCGTCAGTGCCTGGCACCAGTGGGAATTTGGGTCGACCGTACGGTCGCCAGGAGCCGTCTCGCACGGATGCGTCCCACACCCCAACTCCGGCGGCGTGAAGCGCGATCAGAACTGCGTTCGGCCCCGGCGGATGCACCGGAACAATATGCGGTTTGAGAACCGACGGTGGACCGAACCGATCGATGGCCGCGGCCCTCATGGTCGTGGGAATAGCTTGGCCGCTCCGCGCTTTAACTGCTGAAGTCGTGATGAATCCTTCTGTCGATTTAGATTCGCGATCGCAAGTTTAGGTTGATGCCGGTTACGAAACCGTTGCTCAGAGAATTTCCAATGACTTTGCGGGTTGCAGGTAAAAAATCAACTCGCTGCCTTCATTTCGTGCAGAGTTCCATCGATCATTCCATGCAAGTGAGCGATGCTTCGACTCCTCGCCTTGTTCTTCATCCAGTACGACGTTCCCTTTGCGGATTAGTTCTCTCGCATGTTGAGAGCTGCTTTTTTCAATCGGATGGCCACGCTTTCACCTGGGATGAACTGGTCTCAGCGGCCGTAGAGGTGGTAGCGGTCTTTCCGGCAAAACCGGAAAAGGATGTGGCGGAAATTCCCGGTCCCGCATCGGGGTAAGGAGTCTTCCTTCCCTCAGCTCTTCGACCTGTGGCGGTTCGAGTGGGCGTCCTGGATGATCAAGCATGGCGCGGCGCCTGATAGCAAAAGGTAGGCTGGGGGGAGGAGGCGCAGCTCGGGTAATCAATCCGGGATTCTGCGATCTTGATGGCGCGGTCGAAGTCCTTCCAGGCGAACGCGGGGTCTCTCTTGCAGGCGGTGTCGCTCGAACCGTTCCTTCCGGTGGCGGATTCTTGGTAATCAACCCCGCTGGATGCCGAGCGCTATCAGCGCTGGGAAGCCTGTTGGGTGTCGCCCTTGCTGAGGCAAGTTGAGGCTGTGGCCGCACCGGTGGCCGGGAGACCGGTTTCCCAGGCAGTGCGGCTTGCCTTGTCGGATTGACTGCGGGATGTGGAATGACCTGGGCTCTTGCCAGTTGTTGGGGGGTGACCCGCACCACCTGCCGCGCAACTGGCTGCCCGCTGCTGAATACCTTCTGCGGCACTGCCGTCGTGGCAACCGTCTTGTAGGCGTAATTCACATTATGAATGTTCGTGATGTTCGTAATGTTGGTTATATTCGTCACGTTGCGAATATTGGTGATGTTTACCACGTTCAGGTAATTGCCGCCGTAGTGATACCAGGGAAAGAAGGGCTCTCGCGGTCCAAGAGGGAACCACCCCACTATGCCAACGCCAATCGAGAATCCTGATCCTCCCAGAAAAGCGACGAAAGCCGGTGCATAAACCGGCGCCATGACGAATGGACCCGGCAGCCATCCCCAACTCGCACCGATCAGCACCCATCGTCCAAAGTGGAATGGGCAAAAGCCCCACGGTTCGTCTTCCACCCACGTCCAACCCCAGGGATCGATCCACACCCAATGGCCTACCCGATAAGGTACCCAGCCCACGGCAACCGGTGGAAACCAAACCGGCCCATACTCATCAATCTCAGTCCAATGTCCATACTCGTCCAGATCGTCAACCCCAGGAGTGGAAGGATTCACATACTGCGCGGATTTCGAGGATGTCAGACGAACATCTCGCTCCTCGCTCCACGTGTCGAAAAGATCCGGCGGAGGCATCGGAATCGATTCAACATCAATGGTGTCATGACCGCTCAGTTTGACGGCACTACCGGCATCCACTGTTTGGAATACGCCGCCACCGGTGATCTGCACGCGGCCATCGAGAACACTCACCAGCGTCTCATTGCCGTCCGGATTCGTGTCTACGCGGTACTTTCCCTCTTGCAGCAGTGATAGAGCCCCGTTCGGAGTGTCCACTTCGACGGTTTCTCCGGAATTCAGGTGGCTGAGACTGACTCGAAGTGACCCTTGCGCCAATCCAAGTTGCATAATCTGATCGTTCAAATTGGTTATCGTCAGATCGGTGCGTTCCCAAATGCGTGCCGTGTAGGGACCCACTTCGAGTTCAGCTCTCGCTCCTTTGTCGGTGTAGATTCGATCGCCTGTTGTGGCCGGGAAATTGAGAGCCGCCTGACTCCATTGGTCGACGCCCGCTCGCAAGAACGAAACGTTGCCTTTCAAGTAGCTGATGCGGGCGACTCGAGAAGGCGGATTGTTTTCAGGAGTGGTTTCGGTACCCTCCTGCCCTTGGGCATTCACAGGTAACAGGAGCAGCAAAAGAATCACGATCCCAATAAGAAGCTTTACCGGACATACCATTCCAGACCGCGAGTTCCCTCCGTCGAAATCCGTCCGCAACATTGTCTTGCACCTGCCCTTCGCCGGTTAGGCTGCTTTTGATGAACACTGCGAGCACTGCGCCTTGACGTCGTCCTTATTGACACGCAAGTAGTTTTCAAATGCCTCCCACCAGTAAGGCTTCAGCATGGCCACGCCCGAAGCAGCCGTTTCCGCGCGCGCCGCAGACTTCGGGCGTAGCGTCACCTTCCCGCTGCGCGGTTCCGGATCTGAAAAGACCGGGGATATCCGGTCGGGAAAAAGATCGGCTGCATTCAGTTCGCGATCCCCTGAGTCATTAATCTGGCTGGAGGATGTTTCCTGCACGGGCATCGACTCATGTGCCGGCGTAATGATCCGATACGAGTCCTTCATGTGCATGACCGGCTCCTCGTCCCAATATTTCTTGAATTCCTGCTGATATCTCTTCCATTCATCCCCAAGCTTCGGAGACTTGTTGTCGAATTGCGGAGCATTTGCAATTTGCTGCCGGGTAACACCGGCGACGAGATTGTCGTGATCGCTCTGGTCAGCCGAAATTCGGTCTGCCGCCAGCAAGAAGTTCTTGTCTCTCAGCCAGCCGTGACCGTCTATCAGCAGATAGCGAATCTCCATGGTTTCATGGTCGACGATTACATCAGCTACCTCTCCAAGGGTGGTGTCGTCCGCGCCCCGAACAGTCGTGCCTCGGATATCGCGAACATCTTCGGGAAAAACGTGACTTCCAACGCTGCCATTGTGACTCATAAAAGTGCCTCCATCTCGTCCACTGTTCAGGAATGAAAGATCGTGGCAGACCGCCGAAGCGAGCCAGGATGTTCTTCTTGTAACGAGATACGAAAAGTTTTCCCAAGTAAGAGATTGAAATGGATGAGGAGCCAAAAGCAATTCTGCGCAACGCGTACTCCCATGTACACCTTCCGCATTACTGTTTTCAAGATCAGAAGAAAGGCTTTGCTACCGCCGGCGCAACTCCGATAAAAAGCTGAACTGCGGTATTTTTTGGGAGTTTCACAAAACTTGGAGTCAGGAATAAACTACTCCGAAAGGTAAACAGGTTGTCAGGCCGAGCAGATTCGTATCCACTCTGGAAAGACGCGCCAGCGGCCATGCTTGGCCATGCTTATGGGAAAGCGAATCCAATCCCGCGAATACCGGATGGTGGCAACCAGCGAAGGATTCTTCGCTCGAATTGCCGGCGATGCGCAATTGCAGCGCGAGATGTTGCAAGCGCTCTCGAAATATCCCCAGTGCGAGAATGATCTCGCCGCAGAGCTAGCAAGAACGCTCAAATTCCGGCGGTGGTTGCTGAAGATCGCTGGTCGGAGTTGAACAGACCACCCTCGTCTGGGAATAGATCTTCATTATCGCTGATCTGTAAATATAGGCCGAGTCCGAGGAGGGCAATGCGAACTCGGCCTTGCGGCGTGCCAGGGGAGTCGAAAAGCTACCGGCTTGCCCTCTTTCCAGAGCCTATTTCGAGCTTCTCCTCCAATCTTTCAAGCTTCGCTCTGGTTTGTCCGTATTGCACGAAGGATGAAATCATGTCCGACAATTCCCGTGCGGTTTCGGAATTCTGCCGGAGATATTCCGCATATTCTCCAGAGGTCGGCCGATTTGGCTCCTGCTTCAAATGGTTAATCGCTGCCGTCGTATTGGAAGCAAGTTCCTTCAGCAGCGGCATCATTCGATCGATCGCCTGTCGTTGCCATTGCGACGCCGAATCGCTGGATGCTTCGAGTTTTTCAGTTATTCTTGCGAGGTCGTTCACATCCTCTTTCATGGTTTCCAACATGGATGCGTGGCTCTGCCAACTCACGTCCGAGCGGGTCAGCGCTTCCATTTCGTCAGCGTCCCTGCTCAAGACAGCTGCCTTATCTCGAGCTTGGGAAAGGAGTTGTGTGACCTGTGGATTTTCTTGGTTATTTTGTGCCCCTGAATCTCGCGCGGCTGACAGCGCGGGCAAAATAAGTAACAGCATTGATATCAGCAATGACGTCGCCAAACCTTGCGTACTTGTTCGTGAAGCATTCATACAGACCTCCTATCGCAAAATTTAAAGATCGCCGGTCGGCCTGGTTATTTCGGCTGTGCACTGTCATTGGGCGAAGCAGTTCGGGGCAGAAACGGACCGCTCTTGCAATTGCCCAACTCATATTTCGATGGTGATTCTATTTTCGACTGATAAGATCCCCGGCGCTGACCACGCCGCTCGTCCTGCTTCTTCCTTTTCCGCCCAGGAACGAACCGTGCCTTTTAGCGTCACTTTGTTGCCCTGGACCTCAACCGTGATCCGGTTGGCATCTAGGACAGCATCACGTACCAGAGCGTCTTCAATCTTCCTTTTCAGTTCCGAAGCGGTTACGCGGGGCGTTACCGTGATGAGATTCGTCACCCCCATAACGCCGGAAAGACGACGAACCACTCGTTCCGCATCTTCTTTCTGATACTGCCATTCCACGTCGCCCTTCAGTGTGACCCAACCTTTCGATACGGTGACACGGATCTTGTCGGATGGAACCACGGCGTCCCACTTCAGCGCGTTCACCGCAGCTTCTGCGATATCCGCATCTGTGCGTTTGGACGCAAGCTTGATCTCAATGTCATTGGCTACAGCTTTGACGCCGGACACCCGGTGGGCAGCTTCTTCGGCACTCCACTTCTTAAGATACGAATCCACCCAGCCCGTGAGCGTCACGACGCCATCTTTTACAGAAACGCCGATCTCATTCGGTTGAACTTGCGCATCCCATTTCAATTCAGCAAGAACATCTTTTTGAATCTCTTGGTCCGTACGAGTTAATGTTGCAGTTGCCACAGCTTCCCCCTCATTAATTTGCAAGCCCGCACCAGCACCGTAACCACTTTTTTTCTTCAGGTCTCCGGGTCACGAGTGCAGGGCCTCAAGTAGAAATGCTAGAGGCAAGACCAGTGCAGAACAATTCGTCAGCAGTAGGAAACAAGAGTTCCATTGACGATTGTGAATGCTATGAGCTGAGGGTAGGATCTCCGATTACGACCTTAGAATTACGACGCCCCAGACGTCGACTGAGTGCCGATTCGCGAAACCTAAGCGCGACGTCCGTCGCTGTGGCAGAGCAATGTCGACGAACCGGCACTGGAAATGGAATCGCACGGGCAGCCAACTTCCTGGACTCGATTCGGCCCGTGCCGGCCCCCCCGGGCGGTTCACTGTACACGATCCAGGCACGAGTCTTTATTTGAGACCGCTCCCCGCCCGGACTATTCGTATATTCATCGACTTACCATGGTACGCGAGTTGCACCCACTGTCGAAGCCGTAACGCAAATTAACATCTAGCCACGCTTCGCTCTCTCCAGTATTTGCATGCCGCTTGTCGGAGATTGGCTCTGGCGCGGGCAGCAATTTGCAATTCAACCACAAGACCTGGAGAGAATGATGAAACGTGATGGGAAGGTTGTGCTCTCGCTAATTGCTTGCCTCCTGTTTTCTGATGCCCTGTGTTGTGCGTGCCGGGACAATTCACCGAACGAGACTGGCAGGTGCTTTGTTCTGCGTTGTATTCGATTCTACGCAGTTACATTGCGAAATCCTGCGGCAGAGGATATGGCACTTAGGTAACTAACGAGTTGTGATTTAAATCACAGTCCAATCAAGGTCCTATTTCTATGCTGAAGGCCTTGCGAGGAGTCTAGGATGTCTCAAAACGCGCCAGCTTTGGGTGAACTGAACGAGAGGGTCAGGTCTCTAGAGGAGATAACGGAAAGCGAGCACAGATTTCGGAAGCTCGTTGAAGCCTTGCCTGATGCCATCGTAGTCCATACTGAAGGCAGGATCGTTTTCGTAAATCCGTTCGCCATACGTCTTCATAAAGCGACAGGATCTGAGCAACTTCTCGGCCATGAAATCGACGAGTTCATCAAACCCGAGTTGAGAACCACGGTAAAGAACCGAATTGAAGAGTGCTATCTGACTGGGGAGGCCTCCGTGCCGATGGAAGTCCCTCTGGTCGCCTGTGACGGTTCATCGGTGGACGCCGAGGCGGTTGCGATTCCAATATCGTGGCACGGCGCACCCGCCATCGAGGTGGTGCTTCGAGATACGAGAGCACGCAAGCGGGCGGAACAGGCGGCTCACGACTGGCAAAAGCGGTTAGAGTTGGCGCAGAAGGCGGGTCTGCGGATCGGATTGTGGGACTGGGACGTGGTCGCGAACACCGTCACGTGGTCAGACGAAAGCTACAGGCAATTTGGACTTACCCGAGACACATTTTCTGGCCGGGTTGAAGACGCGGTAGAGCGGTTACACCCTGACGACAGAAGTAGGGTCCAAGAAGCTATCCAAAACGTCTTAGATGGGAAATCAAACGACTACGCTGCGCAGTATCGACTCGTGCGTCCTGATCACACTGTGTGTTGGATCGACGCTCACGGCGTCATGGTACGCAATGGTTCACAGCACATGCTCGGGGTCGGCATTGACATTACTGATCTGAAAAATAGTGCGCAATCGCTTCGAGATAGCGAGGAAAAATATCTTCTGCTGCTCAATTCCACCGCAGAAGCGATTTATGGACTTGATCTTAAGGGAAATTGCACATTTTGTAACCCCACATGTGTACGTCTTCTTGGTCATCAGCGTGGAGAAGATTTGCTTGGAAAGAACATGCATGCGCTGATGCATCACACCCGCGCCGACGGAACACCGTACCCGGAGCAAGAGTGCGAAATCTACGTAGCCGTTCGTGAAGGCAGGCCCAGTCACGTCAGTAATGAAGTGCTTTGGCGTGCCGATGGAACCAGCTTTGCGGCTGAATATTGGTCCTATCCAATGTACAAGGCTGGCGAAATGGTCGGGGCTGTGGTCACGTTCTTGGATATATCCGATCGCCAACGAGCCGAAGAACAACTTCGACGATCGGAACAAAAATACCGGCAGCTTTTTGAAAACGCCACTTATGGGATGTTTTGGTCAAAACCAGACGGCACATTGCTCGACGTCAATCCAGCCATGGTCGCAATGCTGGGTTACAGCTCCCGTCAGGAATTGCTGAAGCGAAATCTGAATGTCGATATTTATGAAGACGCATCTACCCGTAGAGCGATTCTCGACAGCTTCGGCCCGAGCGAACGGGTCGAAGGAGTTGAGGCCAAATGGCAGCGCAAGGATGGCAAAACTATGGTCGTTCGGATTAGCGGAAATCTCATCCGTGCAAAGAATGGATCCATCGACCACTATGAAGTTATCGCGGAGGATATCACCGAACGACGCAGTTTAGAGGAGCAACTCCGGCAGTCTCAGAAGATGGAGGCAGTGGGCTTGCTCGCGGGGGGGATTTCGCACGACTTCAACAATCTTCTCGGAGTGATTCTTGGAAATGCCGAACTGCTTCTCGAAACCAAACAGTCCGAGAAGCAGCAGCGTCACGCCGAACAGATCAAGAAAGCTAGTGGCCGTGCGGCTCAACTGACGAGACAGTTGCTTGCGTTCAGCCGCAAACAGGTTTTATATCCCACCGTCCTCAACCTGAATACGGTGGTCGCAGACATTGGAAAGCTCCTGCAGCGTCTGATCGGTGAAGACATACAGATTGTGACCGAGTCTCAAGCTGGCTTAGGCGCCATACGGGCAGATCGCGGGCAGGTCGAGCAGATTCTTATGAATTTGGCTACAAACGCAAGAGATGCTATGCCGAGTGGCGGCACGCTTAGCATCCGTACGGAAAACGCCCACCTTGGCGCTGAGGATGTCGCACGCTATCCCTATGTGAAGCCCGGTCACTATGTCCATATGGCGGTGAGCGATACAGGTACCGGAATGACCGAAGAAGTGCGCTCGCGAGTATTCGAGCCCTTCTTCACTACGAAAGAGAAGGGCCGCGGTACGGGATTGGGCTTGGCAACCGTCTACGGCATCGTTAAACAAAGTGGCGGTTACATTTGGGTTTCGAGCACGCCGGGAGCGGGAACGGCCTTCAATGTTTATCTGCCAAAGGTAGATGAGAAACCCATCACGGCGATTCCCTCCCTCGACGTACCACCTGATTATCCCAGAGGCACAGAGACGATTCTTCTGCTCGAAGACCATGATTCGCTGCGGCAAGTGACCTCTGAGTTTCTCGCAGCGAGCGGTTATAACGTCATACAAGCTAGCCGTGGTGATTTGGCTCTTGATCTTGCAACCCAATACCAGGACCGGATTTCCTTGGTCATCAGTGACGTCGTCATGCCCGAAATGAGTGGCCCACTAGCAGTGTCAAAACTCCGGCTTTCTCACCCCGAAGTGCAAGTCTTGTATGTGTCGGGCTATGCAGAAACCCCCATTGTGCAGGAACTCATCGCAGAGGGGTCGGTTCTATTACAGAAGCCGCTCTCTCGAATGACCTTGCTGACGAAGGTCGACGAACTGCTCCATTCAAGAGCAAATACTTAGGCGAAGATCTCGTCGACCCTATCCGCCTTTTATTCGCATTCCCTGCATCTCCTCTTCAGGCGCAATACCTTCCTGCGGAATAGCACAGTTAGAGTGCGTCGCATCGTCAGAGATTGAGACTGTGGTGTCACCAAAAAAACTTGTAACCTGCGTGTTTGTATCCCGTAATACACGGTAGAGAAGCTTATGGACCGGCTCCAGCGGTTCACGCATGGCGAGATCGATGCGTTCGAGATGTTGGTACGGCAGTTTCAGGGCGACATCTTCGCCTGGACCGTGGGCATTGTGCGTGACCCAGGTGTCGCCGAGGATTTGACGGTTGAGACTCTTTGGCGCGTTTACCGCGCGCGGCACCGGTTTCGCCCCGATGGCAACTTCGGAGCCTGGGCACGCCGGATCGCTACGAACTTGGCGATCGACCATCTACGGCGCAACCGGCCGGAGCAGAGTTTCCCGACGGAGCCTGCCGGCGTATCGCAGCCTGATCCCCTGTTACAGCGTGAAACCCGGGAGAGGATCCAGCAAGCATTTCGCCGTTTGCCGGCCAAGTTGCAGGTGGCGGCAACACTCGCTCTGGTAGAGGAGCTGCCGTACGACGAAATTGCCAGCGCTTTAGGAGCGTCCGTGAGTGCGGTGAAGCTGCGCGTCTTTCGAGCGGTTCGCACCTTGCGCAGGCGCCTAAGCCAAGCCGGAATTACGCCGGAATGAAAGAACATGAGGGCCAGTACATGACTGAGCACAATGACCGCGAGATTTGCGACGCGCTAAAGCAATCTTTTCCTCCAGTCAACACCGAGCTTAAGCGGGATCTGTGGGTGGATGTTTTACGCAAACTCGATGCTCGGCAAGTTAGGGTGCCTTGGTATGACTGGGCCCTGGTTGGTTTGAGCGTTGTGATACTTTTGGCTTTCCCGCGATTGGTTCTTCTATTCGAGTACCACCTGTAAGAAGGAGGGATTATGAGCAAACATCGATACCTGCGCGCCTACATGGCGGGAGTCGCGGTGCCAACGCCGCTTCTGCTAATCCCGTTGACGGCATTCTTCATAGCGCGATTTGTCTACAACATCCCGGTCCCGGTGGAGCGAGTCATCATCTTTCCGATGGCGATTATCCCGAACCTGTTCGGCGTCTGGAACATGCTGCACCTGGCTTCTCGCGCGAGCACACGCCTGCCGCTCGGGATTCACGGTGCCATTTTGCCCTTCATTATCGCCCCGGCGGGATTCCTGCTCGGCCGCAGTTTGGGGTTTCTGAACACCACACACTACGGATTTATCTATTTCGGCGTGGTGGAGATCCACTACACATTTCTCGCGGTCGTGTTTCCTGCCGCACTGATCGTCTATTACCTGGTCTGGAAATATCTGATTGGATTCTGCAATCGAGTTACAGAGATAGCAGATTAGCAAGCACCTGAGTGCAGATGGGAGGGATTTTGGCAAACCCAAATTCCGGAAACATTCCGATAAGCTCGCAGGAACGACACTGGCCAAGCACCCTCGCCGCCCTTGCGGTGGGCACATCATTCTTCTCGCTGTGGTTCTGGCTTTTGCCGCAATGGCTCGGTTTTCGGGCCGAACTGGCGGGCGCAGCCCATTGGCGTTGGCTCGCCGCGCTGCCGTCTGTATTGGGATTCGCAGTTGCCCTGCGTTGCGTTTGGGATTTTGGCTGGACGGGACACGGAACTCCCGCGCCGATCGCGCCGCCGCAGCGCCTGGTGGTCGTAGGCTTCTACCGCAATGTGCGTAATCCCATGTACGTGGGATTCGCAATGGGCTGGATCGGGCTGTGGGTTCTCTTCGGACACGCCGCCGTCGTAGCGGTTGCTCTTGGCGTGCATCTGTTCGTAATCCTCTATGAAGAGCCGACGCTCCGCCGGAAATTTGGCGCTGACTACGAGGCGTATTGTCGGAACGTTAGCCGCTGGTGGCCTCGCATAAAGGGGTGGGATAAGCCAGAGTAGAGGATCAAATCGGGATTGCGAAGCAAGCCGCCCAAAAGGGCTTAGATCGCGACAGCGCCCTAGTTCGTTAGCCGGAAGTTTAGAACCAAGGTGGTCCCCACTGTCGTCGGTTGACCATGCACAAGGTAGGGTTCAAAGCGCCACCACCGTACTGCATCCATGGCTGCTTGCGACAGCGCCTCGGGCCCGCTGACAAACTTCACGTGTGTCACCGCGCCTTCGACACTCACCACGATATCCAGCACCACCGTGCCTTGCACTCCCGCCTGTCGCGCAGGTTCCGGATATTCGGGCATAACCTTGTGGATGAGCCGGTGTTCCAATTCGTCGGCTGGTACCTTGAACTGTGGTTGCGACACCACAGTTTCAGGTGCGGGAAGCTGCGCTTCCAACTCCGCCCATTCACGTTCCCATTGCCACCACCCCAGCACGGCCGCGATCACGGTTAGGGAAACGGCGAACGAAACGATGCGCCGGACGCCGAACTTGCCTTTTGCGTTTTCAGAGTTTTCGAAGTCCGTGGACGCCTCGGGTTTGGATACCACCTCGCCCGAAGTGGCGAGTGGCTGTGAAGCCAATAGGAGTTCGCCTTCGCGTCGGGTCCAGTAACTGACCATCGCTTGCTGTGCACCAGGCAATCGGAGAAACTGAAGGCCAAAGCTGCGTTCATGCTGATATCGCACCACCGCCGTCGCCCGCATCAGCTTGCTCGTGTGCGGAACAAGAAACTCCACCCGCACCGGCTCGCCCACGATGAGTTGTGACTCCGAAACAACTCCCATGCCGCCCTCGCCAATCTCGAGGGTGCGACCCAGGATCGTATTGGGGATTCCCGAACGCAACACCGTCAGAGCCAAAGGCACCGTTAGCTCATAGCGGGGCACACTCCGCTTGGTCGGGGTTGGTAGCGAGAGTGCCGGGCTGACTCCCGTACTCATCTTCCCGTTTCCCCTTGCCGGAAACCACAGCCCATCTTCCCCGGAGTGGAAATGGACGGAGACTTCAGAATGATGAAGTCACTTTTTCTCATAACCCGCGAAACGGCGTCGCTATTTAGTCCGGTAGAACTGCTACCGTCAGCGAAAGAGGCAACGCCATTTCTGGTTTGGTTCGTGCCGCAACGTCGTGTTCGTCGCGATCTCCAACAAGCCGGCCACGATCTGCTGGGCGTTGAGAACTTAGACGACATCGCCAAAGATGAGGTTACGCACAGTGACTGCCGCGCAGAGAATCGCGGGCAGAAGAAGGTACAGACTGCAGATGATCATTGACGTTGACATTGGCTGCTCCTTGGGGAGGGAAAGTACGTTACATATCTGGAATACACACGAATGTAACAGCCGTCCAGTTACCTTCGAGACAAGCCCGGTACAGTTACCTTCGGGACAAGCCCCAAACCGAAAAATGACCTTTCTTATGTGTATGCCCGCAGTGGTGCGTTGAAGGAAAGGCAGGATCGCCTTCGCGTGCGCGATCGGCGGCGCGCTTTCCTACCACTTGCCGAAGTGAACTTGGCTCGTCTCACATCTTTGGGGCGGCGCTCCCCCCTGTAGCGCCAGAGCACGATAGAACTTCACGGAGCGTTCGTAAGCCTATCCTCCCTTGGATCCGTGCAGGCGTTACGTGTTGGTCGATCCGTCGTACTGGCAGTATTTGCGCCAGAAGCGGGGCTAGGAGAGAGCTCGCCCTATGACTCTGAGATCACACTGATTACTGCTCAGCGGCTAAATTCGCACCACTCAGCCTGATATCCTCATGATGTGCCTGAAGACGGGTTTGGCGAGGGAACATGAGCACTCCGCAGAATGCCTGGAAAACACGACTCGTCGTGGGCGGATTCCCGGATCGTTCATTCGACATCGAGTTCTGGCAGGAGCAAGGGGATGAAGCGATTTTTGCCGCGGCATGGGAATTGGTGTTGCTAGCCGAAGAAGTCAGAAATGGCCGAGAACCCACACCACAAGAACTGTTACGGCTCTTAAACGAATTTGACGTCGAGTATTTGATTGTCGGCGGCCTCGCGGTGATGAAGTACGGCGAGCCGCGTTACACCAAAGACCTCGATGTGTGGGTAGACAACTCGCCGGAAAACTCCGCGCGCGTGGTTGCGGCGCTCAGGAAGTTTGGGGCACCTATCGAACACGACCACATTACCGTCGAGACCTTCACCAACAAACAGATCGTCTATCAAATTGGGGTCGCGCCGTTGCGGATCGACATTCTGACCCAGCTCACCGGCGTCGCGTTCCCCCAAGCCTGGAAAAGCAAGGTTTCAAGCACTTTCTTCGGTGTTCCAGTGAACTTCATTTCGCTCGATGACTTAATCGCGAATAAACAAGCTCTCGGTCGAACCAGCGATGCGAATGACCTCAGACAAGGTTGGAACTCCGGGCATTCAAAGAAATAGCTCGCCACCGTGGAACAATCTCCGACAACGTGCCGCGGATTTTGATGACCCAAACGCAAGCTGCCCAGCGACGAGAATTGGTTCCAACTGACTCAGCATGGCCACACTTCACGAACTCGTACGCTTCTCTTGCTAGCTCCAACCAGTCGCGCCCACCTTCCGCAACCACGACGCACTCCTTCCGCCTAGAAAACGTTTACGAGCCTGGAAAGGCAGCGCGATCCTATAAGACGCCGCCTTCGGAGTCCACGCGCTCATTCCGGCACGAATGCGGAAGACCCAGGGTCGAGCATAATCTCGGTCACCGCTCCTGAGTCAAAATCAAGACGAGTGCCGTTCTGCTCCGGGCTCTCACGCGGCAGGCTCTCCTGTCGAGCACGGCGATGCAGTTCTGCGGTCGTGTCGAAGGCCACTGTCCGAGTAGAATATCCACTCGTCCAGGTATTCAAATAAGAGTGCCGTCTGGTTTGTCAAAAAAACGTAGCGGTTCCAACTCCCTACGCTCCTGTTTTATTGCCCTACTTCTCGCAATCTGGGCATGAAATCGCCATCTGGAGAAACCACTCAGCCTCGGCGACCGATCTGCCCGAGTCGGCGACTAGCAGCTAGAACGTCTCCGTCTTGCTGCGTGTCAACACCGAAGTAACCTCCACACCGATAGTAGGAACGATCATCATGGAGGACATGTCTTTGCCGCTGGTTCAAATCATCGGGCTGAACGTGCAGTACGTGACGAGCGCCGGGCATGCCCCTATCGCTGTCAATGATGTGGACTTGTGTATTAATGCAGCGGAAATAGTCGGATTGATTGGCGAGTCGGGATCAGGGAAAAGCACGCTTGCCTCCGCGATCATGCGTTTGCTTCCGCACACGGCGAAAGCGGTGGGAAAGATTCTGTTTGACGGCTCCGATCTGCTATCAATGCGCGAGCACGAGTTACTCAAGGTTCGCGGCCGCCGAATGTCCATGATCCCGCAGGATCCGGCCGTTTGCCTCAACCCTGTGCTCAGAGCCGGAACCCAGATTTCCGAGGTTCTGCGGGCGCACTGGCGGCTCAATCGCAAGGAGCGGAAACAGCGTGTGCTTGAATTGCTAGTTGAAGTGGGCTTTGGCGACCCGGAAGCGATCGCATCCGCTTATCCCCATCAACTGAGCGGAGGGCAAAGACAACGGGTTGTGATCGCGCAAGCTATCGCTTGCCAGCCGGATCTGGTGATTGCCGATGAGCCGACGAGCAAGCTGGATTCTCCATTGCAGGCCCAGATTCTGACTCTGATGTCGGCTATCGCTCGCCGCCACTCGACTGCGCTTCTCTGGATCACGCATGATCCAGCTAGTCTGGCGGGCTTCGCCGATCGCGTCGCGGTGATGTACCGGGGCCAAATCGTAGAGGAGGGGAACTCCATCTTCACCCGGCCGGCACACGCGTACACGAAGAAACTTATGGAGTCGGCCGCGGAATTCGCTCTCGCATTGTCGTGAATTTTCAGCTTGTTCCAACATGTCATGTCAGCCCCAAACCCGAAGTACTGACTCGCCGATGACGCTCCGCATTGTCGGGCTGAGCAAGTGCTACCAGATCCACCCCAGGCCCTGGCGGAAACGACAAACCATTCACGCCGCCACCGACGTGAGCTTCGAACTCTCACCGGGACGGACTCTGGGGTTGGTAGGGAGTTCGGGATCGGGCAAGTCCACCGTCGCCAGGTGCGTAACGCGTTTGGAAATGCCGGACAACGGGGACATTTGGCTGGAAGAAACGGAAATTGCCCGCCTTCGCCCTCGCGATCTGCGCCCGCTTCTCTCGCGGATTCAAATGATTTTTCAGGACCCGATCACAGCGATGAATCCGAGAATGTCTGCCGCTGAAATTATCGAAGAACCACTGTTAATTCAGAATCAAGGTACTCCAGCTCAGCGGCGAACGCGCGCCTCCGAATTGATGCGCGAAGTGGACCTCTCCCCGGACTGGCTGGATCGATCCATAGGTGAATTCAGCGGTGGTCAACGCCAAAGGATCGCTATTGCCCGGGCGCTGACCTTGAATGTGAAAGTACTGGTGCTCGACGAAGCGTTGTCGAATCTTGATCTCTCGACGCAAGTACAAATAATCGACTTACTCCGCCAGTTGCAGGCTTCGCACGCGATCTCCTACCTGCTGATCTCGCATGATCTGGCTTTGGTCGCGCGTATGGCAGAAAACGTTGCCGTTTTATCCGGAGGACGAATTGTGGAGCAGGGCTCGACGCGTGAAGTGATTTCGAATCCAGTGCATTCGGCGACCAGGGAGTTAGTACGTTCAGCCGAGGAGATTCGAAAGGGCTTTCCCTTGTCTCGAGGAGCTTCTGCGTGAGATTCCTGCTCCAGCGATTGCTTCGCACTCTGTTGCTTCTCGTGGGTGTGTCCGCCTTATGCTTCCTCTTCACGGAGATGGCGCCGGGCAGCTTTTTTGATGAGATGCGCCTGAATCCGCAAATTTCGCCCGAGACTATCACTTCGTTGCGTTCGCACTATGGACTGGACCGGCCACTCCCGATCCGCTATCTGCGATGGACAGTCGCCGCGCTGCACGCGGATTTTGGTTACTCCCTCGCGTACAACGTTCCTGTTGGCCAGCTTCTCTTGCCTCGGGCCAGAAATACTCTGCTCCTTACCTCGGCCGCTATGTTCTCCAGCTGGATCTTGGCGTTACCTCTCGGCGTTGGGACTGCGAGTCGGCGTGGGAGATTTCCGGATCAAGTGATTGGCGCGGGAACCTCGCTACTGATTTCGATTCCAGAGATCGTGATGGCGATTGCGCTGCTGGCTTTGGCTGTTCGATTCCGGTCGGTGCCGGTTGGCGGAATGACAAGCCTGTCTTTCGAAGAACTTTCGTTGTACGAAAAAATTCGTGACGTCTGCTTGCACATGATATTGCCGGTTTCGATTCTTGTGCTGGGAAATGTGGCAATCATTGAACGGCACGTCCGTGCGGGCGTTCTGGAAGTCCTGGACTCCCCATGTATTCAGGCAGCACGCGGCTTAGGAATCGGCCGAGTAAGGCTGTTGGTCTATCACGTCCTGCCGCTCGCTGCTAATTCGGCGATCTCACTCTTTGGGTTCTCGCTGGCTGGTTTGCTCGGTGGCTCTCTGCTCGTCGAAGTGATCACCGGCTGGCCTGGCCTTGGCCCACTCATTCTGGAAGCGACTCTATCGCGCGATCTCTACGTCGTGATTGGCGCGGTCATGCTCTCGGGAGTTTTCATGTTGGGCGGAAATTTTGTAGCCGACGTTTTACTGCTGGCATGCGACCCGCGAATCCGCAGTGGAGAACCCAATGCGGCGTAGCGCTTATATCCTGATCGTGCTGCTGGTTGGTCTTCATTTGGCAATCCTGCTGGCGGGATTTGTTGCGCCCTACGACCCGTCCGTGCAGAATCGCGAATTTTCTTACGCACCACCCACGCACGTCCATTTTCGTGACACGTCAGGTTTTCATCTCCACCCCTTTGTTTTCGTGGCTGCAGCAGATTTCGATGGATATCGGGAAGATTTGAACCGCGAGTATGCGTTGCACTTGTTCGTTAGGGGGGATCATTACAAATTACTCGGCGTGATTCCGACAAACCTTCACCTATTCGGAGTTGACCCTCCAGCCCGAATCTTTCTCATAGGAAGCGATGTTTATGGCCGCGACCAACTTTCGCGATTGCTGATCGGCGGTCAGATTTCTCTGGCCTCCGGCCTGATAGCAACTCTCATCACTCTCGCCGTTGCCACTGTGATGGGTACGATCTCCGGCTATTACGGAAAGTGGGCCGACGAAACCGTGATGGGATCGGTCGACCTGTTCCTATCCCTGCCATGGTTTTATTTTCTATTAGGAGTACGCGCGTTTCTCCCGCTCCATCTCAGCCCGGCGAGTGCTTTCCTCCTGATTGTCTCGATCATTGGAATCATCGGATGGGCTCGCCCCGCCAGGCTGGTGCGAGGAGTGATCCTAAGCGCCCGAAATCGCAACTATGTGTCGGCTGCTCGCGGATTTGGCGCCACAGACGTCTATCTGTTGCGACGGCACATAGTGCCCGAGGTCTTCGGAGTTCTGTTGACACAAGCGGCTCTACTAGTGCCGCAATATATGACTGCGGAAGCAGTTTTGTCCTTCTTCGGGTTGGGCGTCGGTGAACCCACTCCCAGTTGGGGAAACATGCTAAGTTCGCTGCAGCAATACCACGTGCTAGTTTCTTACTACTGGCTCCTAGCGCCCGCTGCGGCCTTGGTAGTTACTTCGGTTATCTATTGGCGGCTGGCCGACTCTATTCATCACTGGTTACAATCAAACTCAATCTGATCGTTCTGTGGGGAAGGCCGCTTATGAGAATCATAGCTAGTCTTGCCCTATTTTTTTGCCTGCTTGCGACAGTTGTCGTGGCTCAAGGTCCTGCGCCAGAGCCTCTGAAACCCTCTGAACAGATTCAGTTTGTAGACGCCGAGCTTGGGCGGTACGGCGGCCGGCTCGTGGTTGGCCAGCGCTCCGAGCCGAAGACTTTGAACCCAGTGACGGCGACCGATGCGGTCTCCCGCGAGGTGATTGGCCGCTGCAATGCCGATCTGATCAGCATCAATCGACTTTCCCAGAAGACAGAGCCGGCTCTGTCCGAGTCATGGAAAATTTCGGGCGACGGGCGCGAATTTACCTTGCATCTGCGCAAAGGCCTGCGTTTTTCCGATGGCGAGCCCTTCACCGCCGATGATGTCGTCTTCTCTTTCACGGTGTATCTCGACGAGGCCATCGGCTCTCCGCAACGAGATCTTCTAATCATTGACGGCAAGCCTCTGGTCGTGACCAAGATCGATGAGTACACCGTGCGCTTCGACTTGCCGCGCCCATACGCGGCGGCGGAGCGGCTGTTCGACGGATTGGCCATGCTGCCGAAGCATTTGCTGGAGAAACCCTATAAGGAGGGACACTTCGAGCAGGCGTGGTCGTTGAACGCGTCCCCGTCGCAGATCGCGGGCCTTGGGCCTTTTCGGCTGAAACGATATGTTGCGGGCCAGAACATTGTGCTCGAGCGAAATCCTTATTATTGGCGCGCCGATCGTCAAAAGCGGCGGCTGCCCTATCTCGACGAACTCGTATTTGTATTCGTCGGCAGCGAAGACCAGCAGGTGATGCGCTTCGAGGCGGGCGAGACCGATGTAATCAGCCGGCTCAGCGCCGAGAATTTTGCCCTGCTGTCGAAGGATCAGGCCCGCGAAGGATGGGAACTGGCCGACCTCGGTGCCAGCCTCGAATACAACTTTCTCGTCTTCAACCTAAACGATATAGATCCAAAGAAATTCGGCGACATTGCCGCCAAACAAGCCTGGTTTCGGGATCTGAAATTTCGTCAGGCGGTTTCTTCGGCGATCGACCGCGATTCAATTGTGAAGATCGTGTATGGTGCGCGGGGCGCGCCACTGTGGGGCAACGTTGGTCCGGGAAATAAACTCTGGGCCAATCAGGAGATTCCCCATCCCCGGCGTTCGTTGGAGACGGCCCGACAACTGCTGAAGTCGGCCGGGTTCTCGTGGAACGGCACCGGTCAGTTGCTCGACGCCTCGGGGAAACCAGTGGAGTTTTCCATCATCACAAGTTCGTCGAATACCCAGCGGATGAAGATGGCGACTTTGATTCAGGACGATCTCGCGCATCTCGGAATCCAGCTCCACGTGGTTTCGCTTGATTTCCGCGCCATGCTCGATCGGGTCTTCCAGAGTTTCGACTACGAAGCGGCGATCATGGGCTTGGGTGGCGGTGATCCCGATCCGAATCCGGAGATGAATGTGTGGCTTTCGAATGGGGCAACACACCTGTGGCATCTCAACGAGGCGCATCCCGTCACGTCCTGGGAACGCGAGATCGATACCCTGATGCAACAGCAGATGGTCACGGTGGACTATGCGAAGCGCAAGCGGCTCTACGATCGAGTACAGCAATTGATTGCGGAAAATCTGCCTTTTGTTTTCCTCGCGAGCCCGGATGTGCTCGTGGGGGCAAAGAGACAGGTAGGGAACTTCCATCCGGCGGTACTCGACCATTACACATTGTGGAACGCGGATGAGCTCTACCTGCGGAGTCAACAACCGGCGGAACGGGCCGGAATGCGGTGAACGTCGGCGTCAAACTGAAAGCTGTGTGTCCGACCGACTGGTCCGACGAGCGCCTCGTTTCCGCCTGCCTAAAAGGAGATGCCGAGGCGTGGTCGGCTCTGATCGACAAATACAAAAATCTCATCTACTCCATTCCTATCCGGATGGGAATGTACGACGATGCGCCCGATATCTTCCAGTCAGTGTGTCTCGACTTGTTCAGCGGACTGAGCCAATTGCGCGAGCCTCGCGCATTGCCCAAATGGCTGATGCAGGCCTGCTATCACAAGTGTCTTCAACAGCGAAGACAACCAATTCGGCATGCGCCTATCACGAATGAATCGGGGGAAGAACTTCCCATCGCTTCCAATGAACCAATCCCCGACCAACTGCTGGCAGAACTCGAAAAGGAGCAGATGCTGCGCGACGCGATTGCCCACCTGCCGGCAAGGTGCGAGCAGTTGGTGCGCATGCTGTTTTACGAAACCCCGCCGCGTCCATATGAGGAAATCGCCCGCGAGCTCGCGCTGGCAACGGGTTCGATCGGATTCATCCGTGGCCGTTGCCTGCAGAAGCTGAAGAAGCAGTTACTGAAGATGGGGTTTTGAAATGAGCGTCAGGGCGGTTCAACAGACCGAAGCGGCGGCGATGCGGGATCGGTTATTGGCGGCGGAAAGCGACTCGGCCCGTCAATCCTTAATCGTTCAAAACTCCTCGATCGATTGGGACGAAGTCGTTTCGGCCCTTAGCGACCAGGTGCGCCAGGAAATTCACGTCAGCACGACAAAGGCTCATTTGCTGGCGGATGTTGCCATGCTCGTCGCAGACGCGACTCATAGTGAATGTTCTCTGGCCAGGAGCCGACGCGCAAAGGCGAACGTCCTCTACGCGCTGGATCGGCATGCTGAGGCGATCGAATTGCATCGCAGTGCTGCCGAACTGTTCGAGAAGATCGGCGAAAAGCAGGAACAGGCGCGTACGCTGAGTGGCTCGATTCAACCATATCTGCTGCTTGGTCGATACGACGAGGCGCTCGCTGCTGGGCAAAAGGCCGCGAAAATCTTCTCCGAAGAAGGCAATACATGGCGCCTGGCGCGGCTCGACATCAATGTAGGCAACGTTTACCAGCGCCAGGACAGGTTTTCAGATGCCTTCCGGCACTACAACCGGGCGTATGAGGAACTGGTCCGGCACGACGATGCCGAAGGCCTCGCCGCGGTGCTCAGCAACCTATCTCTCTGCTGCATTTTCCTGAATGATTTTCCCAAGGCGCTGGAATTTCATAAGAAAGCTCGCCGCCATTGCGAACAGAAAGGTTTACCGATACTCGTTGCTTACGCGGATTACAACATCGCGTATCTCTATTTTCTTCGCGGGGAGTATGGGCGGGCAATCAAGATGCTTCGCGAGGCAGCGACCAGTGCAAAAAAAGCGGAAGACGCCTATCAGCTGGCACTCTGCGACCTGGACTTATCCGAGATCTATATCGAATTGAACTTGAGCGCGGAAGCCAGCGAATTGGCCCACCGGGCCCACGAACAATTTCAGAAACTCGGATTCGGTTATGAAGGCGCCAAGGCGCTTGCTTTTGCCGCCATTGCAGCCAGTCGCCAGGGACAGGCCTTTGAAGGTGTGAAGCTGTTCACGCAGGCGAAGGAGATGTTCCTGCGCGATAACAATGAAGTCTGGCCCTCGCTCATTGATCTGTACAAGGCATTGGTTCTACTGAACGAAGGCAGGTTGTTCGAGGCACGGCAGCTCTGTATCAGCGCTTACGATTTTTTCCACACTTCGGCTTTGCAGCGAAAAGCGGCATTTGCGGAGTTGCTCCTGGCTCGAATTTTCTTTCGCATGAGTGATCTTGCCGCGGCGCGCGAACGCGTCCAAGTGGCTCTGCAACACATCGTTACTCTCGACTCTCCCGTGCTTCAATATGATGGCGAGTTTCTATTGGGGGAAATCGCGCGAACCGGGCGGGACCAGAGCGAGGCCTATCAGGCATATTCCCGCGCGCGAGCGGCACTGGAAACGCTTCGGGGTAGCTTGCGCAATGAGGAACTGAAGATCGCTTTTTTCAGTAACAAATCAGAAGTGTATGAACGCCTTGTGGAATTGTGCCTGCAGCGTCCCGATGGAGCTGAAGAGGCGTTCGGTTACATCGAACAAGCGAAATCGCGGACCCTTATGGAAGCTCTGACACAGCCGGTACATACCGAGACCGAAAACGATACCGGACAAAGTGATCTGGTGCGCTCCATCCGCAATCTCAGGGAAGAATTGAACTGGTACTACAACCTCATTGAGCGGGAGCAATTGCGGCCTCAAGAGAGTTCGCCGGCGAGAATCGAAAACCTGGAACAGCAGGCCCGGACACGCGAAACAGCCTTGCTTCGCAGCTTACAGGAGGCCACCGACCTGGAGGTGACTCAAGCAGGTTTGCCGCGGACGAAAACTGTGTCCGTTAGCCAAGTGCAGGAAGCTCTTCCAGAAAACACGGTCCTGATCGAATACTTCTGCGCCCAGGACCGCGTGCTCGCCTGTATTCTGAAGCGCAATGAATTGCAGATTGTCTCGGTGACCCTGCAATCCCGGATTCAGAAGCTCTTGCAATTGCTCCAATTTCAACTCTCGAAGTTTCGGCTTGATCCCCGGTATGTCCAGACGTTCCACGATTCGCTATTACAGTCGACTCAGTCGCACCTGAAGAATCTCTATCAGGAATTGATCGCGCCGCTACCCCCGATCGAAGCCGAACATCTGGTGTTTGTGCCTCATGGCCCCCTGCATTACCTGCCCATGCATGCCTTGCACGACGGCGAGAAGTACCTCATTGATCAATTCGCAATTTCCTACGCTCCGAGTGCGTCCATCTATGCCATATGCCAGCAAAAAAGCACGAGTGCCGGGCATGGGTCACTCATTCTCGGGATTGCGGATTCCGACGCACCTTTGATCGCCGATGAAGCATCGGCGATCGGCAAAACTCTGCCCGAGGCTCAGGTGTTTCTGGGGGAAGCCGCGACCCAAAACGTGTTGCAGGAGTATGGGTCGCGCAGCCGCATCATTCATATAGCGACTCATGGCTATTTTCGACAGGACAACCCGATGTTCTCGTCGATCCGGCTGGGAGATTCTTACTTGAGTCTGTACGACATATATCAGCTGAAACTGCCGGCAGAGCTGATTGTGCTAAGCGGGTGCGCCACTGGATTGAATGTGGTTAAGACCGGCGACGAACAGATCGGTCTGGTGCGCGGACTATTGCAAGCGGGGGCACAATCAATGATTTTGAGCTTGTGGGACGTTCATGACGCCAGTACTAAGGATTTCATGGTCGAGTTTTATGCCGCGCTGCAACGGGGAATCTCGAAGCCCTTGGCATTGCGGGCTGCCATGCTGAAACTCCGGAAATGCTGCCCCCATCCTTATTACTGGGCTCCTTTCTTATTGATTGGAAAGGCTTAAGCTGATCTTAAATTTTTCTCGCAAGCCCTATATTTCTCTCCCCACTTGCCGCCCTTATTCCACAGCCCCACCCAATATCGCTGCCACGGTCTGAAAGGAACGCGGCCGCTACAAAACACGAGGTCGAAATGCAGCATTTTTCTGATCAGGCCTGGGCGGATTTGGTCCGAGGAATCAAGCCCCCGCAACGGGAAGAGATGGAATCACATCTGGCAAAGGGATGCCTCGATTGCAAGGTGTCCCACAATAGTTGGAAACAAGTGCGAGCAGTTGCTCTTCGGGAAAGCAGCTTCGGTCCACCCGAAAATGCGGTTCGCATGGCGAAGTTGATCTTTGCTGAGAACTCAGGTGCGGATCAGTCTGGGGCAGAGCTGGCCAGTTTGACATTTGACACATTTGCGCAGCCCGCGTTGGCTGGTGTGCGCTCGGCCGGCGCAGCGACTGCTCGACAGATGGTCTATGAGGCAGACGGGCTTGCCGTGGACCTGCGCTTCGACTTTTCTCCCCTTTCGAAGATGCTTAGCTTGACCGGGCAAGTGCTGGACAAGCAACTGCCAGGCACTCCGCTTCAACATTCGGAAGTGATCCTTTGGACGCAGAAAGGCCTGCCCGTTGCGGAGACCAAGGCAAATGCCTTCGGCGAGTTCAATCTGGAGTTTGAGCCGCAAAACCATCTGAGGCTTTCTATCAGGGTAATCGGGCGGTCGCATGTCCGCATCCATTTGGCGAATCTGCGGCCGGAGCCCGAATCAGATACCCAGACGAGTGGATCGGAAATTAGTAACCAGTGAAAAGGTTACAGCTGTAAGTAGCGCAAGGGCCGCTACCAATCTAGACTTTCGGAACTGCCCTTAGGGGAGTGGGGAAATGAATACCAACCTTGTCGACAAACGCACGACTATGTCGTGGAGCCGGCGTATCGCGGTTGTTCTCATTTTGTTTTTGATGGCCGCTGGCGCGACTCAGGCCCAGGCGCAAACGCGCCTTGTGGTGCGCGATTCGCTTGGCCTTCCTGGATTGAATCTGACGTGTTTGCTTTTGGGCTGCAAAGTCGTTCACGGACTTGGAGACCCGCAAGGGCAATTATTCCTGATCACATTCCCCCCGATCCTGAATCCTGTGACCTCGATCCTGAAGCTGAGCCTCCAGCTTGGCATCGTTGATATCGAAATTGATCAGACGGTCAAATCTACCGATCCAAATGCCGGGGCCGTCCCGTCGTACTTGACCGACAAGACCCCGACCGCCTACTACGGAGCTACAGTGTGGCAGGGATATCTGACCCAACCTGGCAATCAGTTAATTGGAACTTCCAAGACGCAGTCGTCGTTCGGCGTCACCGGTTCTGGCGCGACGGTGGCTGTGATTGACACCGGCGTCGATCCCAATCATCCGGTACTGAAGGGTGTCCTGGTCAATGGCTATGACTTTACCCGTAACGTGGCCGGTGGATCCGAGGACACGGACGTGAATGCTTCTCCCGATCCCGGCGATGGGCAAACCGCCGACGTCAGTCAGCGCACGGTCGCTGTACTCGACCAGCGAACCGTTGCTGTGTTGGATGGCGGCAACTACGCGGCGTTCGGCCATGGCACCATGACAGCAGGAATCATTCACCTGGTTGCGCCCCAGGCCCGGATCATGCCGTTGAAAGCCTTTCAAGCCAGCGGTGCCGGATATGAATCCGACATTTTGCGCGCCATCTACTACGCGGTACAGAATGGCGCGAATGTGATGAGCATGAGCTGGGATTTTCTAACCTACTCCGGCGAACTGGCCAGCGCCGTCAAATACGCCCAAAGTAAGGGTGTCGTTGCCGTAGCTTCTGCGGGCAATGACGGTAAGTACGAGTTTGTTTATCCCGGTGCTTTGCCAGGAGTCATCAATGTCGCCTCCACGTCGGATCAGGACGTGCAATCGACCTTCACCAACTACGGAGCGCCCCCGGTCTTCATGGCAGCACCCGGCGAAGGCATCATGACGTTGTATCCGTGGGGAACCTACGCGGCCGGTTGGGGCACTTCGTTCAGCACACCCCTTGCCGCTGGAACCGCAGCACTCATGCTAGGCAAGAACGGGGGGTGCACGTCAGCGAAGGTCGCCTCCGGTTTGGCGCATGCGGATACGATCTTTAATCCGCAGTTGGGATGGGGCCGCCTTGACACCTACGCGGCGGTGCGATCTTGCCGTAGTCTGTTCTAACCGATGAGCGCAAATTTAGGAACTGCGTTTTCAGAATCCGGATTGCTGCTGTTTCGAGTGAAAGAACTCGAAGAGCAGCAATCCACTTTTCGCAATTCCCTGATTTGCGCCTTCAATCAATTACTCGATCTCAAAGATATCGGCACCGGCGTTCATAGCACGCGCCTCGCGGAATGGGCGATCCGGGTCGCGAGAAAACTTAACATCCCGGAAGACCACATGCACGACGTCGAAGTCGCTGCATTGTTGCACGACGTGGGAAAAGTAGGCGTGCCCGACGCGATTCTCAAAAAGCAGGGTCCGCTCACCGCAGAGGAACGCGCCGTCATCAACCGTCATCCTGAATATAGCTGGTCGATTCTGCGGCTCTTTCCCGATTTGCAGGATGCGAGTCTGTATGCGCTGCACCATCACGAGAACGTCGACGGCACTGGCTATCCGGCTGGGCTGAAGGGCAGTGACATTCCGCTCGTATCGCGTATCGTTTCCGTGATTGATGCGTACGATGCCATGGTTTCTAACCGCTGCTATCGCAACGGACTTCCACACGCTGAGGCGGTTCGACGACTGGTTGAGAGTTCAGCGGTCCAGTTCGACCCCGATGTGGTCCAAGCGTTCATTCCGATCGCGGAGCAGGAATCCGCCGACGTCTTTGCCGCAGCCGGCACAAGTTCTTCTGCCAAACTGTAGGACTCGCAAAAAACGCCTGGGGATCGGGACGAGCGGAGGCTCTTGGCGCTGATGGCTCTTAAGCGTACTTGCCGAGAAATAGCCCAATTCTAGGCGAAGCCCCGAGTATATCGCTGACATCGCTTGTTGCTAGTGGTTTACTGAAATAATAACCTTGAATTTCGTCGCAATCGTGGTTCCGCAAGAAGGACACTTGAGCCTCATGTTCCACGCCCTCTGCGATCACCCTAAGCCTGAGGCTCTTCGCCATGCTAATAATGGCAGCGGTAATTGCTGCGTCGTCAGGATTTACCGCTACATCTCGAATGAAGCTTCTGTCGATTTTGAACTTGTCAGCGCAGGATTGCCGCAAATAGCTGAAACTCGAGTACCCGGTTCCGAAATCGTCAATTGATAGTCCCACTCCGATCGATTTCAGTTCCCGAAGAATGGAAAGCATCAGATCCTCATTGGAGAGAAGCACGCTCTCTGTGATTTCTAATTCCAAAAGTTGAGCTGGCAACTTGGAGTGTTGAAGCACTTCCTTGACGAGCTCGCAAAAGCCCTCTTGCCTAAACTGCACCACGGAGACGTTTACCGCAATTTTGAACGACGCCCTGCCCTCATCCATCCATTTTCGAGCTTGGGCACACGCCGTTCTCAGCACCCACTCGCCGATGCGTACTATCATCCCGCTATTCTCAGCAATTTTGATGAATTTCTTCGGTGGAACAATCCCCATTACGGGATGTTTCCAGCGAAGAAGCGCCTCCAACCCCGTGATCCTTCCAGTCGCAATTTCCACCTGCGGCTGATACATGAGAAAGAGTTCCTGATTGTCGAGCGCAGATCTCAGTCCATTTTCCAATTCAAGAAGTTCCACAGATTGCTCACTCATGGACGAGGTGAAGAATCTGAAGTTATTACGGCCAGATTCTTTGGCGCTGTACATTGCAAAATCGGCATTTTTAATCAGGGATTCGGGGTCTACACCATCATCAGGAAACAGGCTAATCCCGATGCTACAGCAGACATTGAGCGAATGACCTTGAACGATGAATTCGTGATTCATAGCATCCATCAGCCGCTCGGCTGATACTGCAGCGTCCTGAGGCCCTTTCACATCAGACAGCATCAGCAGGAACTCGTCTCCACCAAGACGAGAAATCGTGTCTTGTTGACGCCCCCAGTTCTTAAGCCTTCCTGCGACCTCTTTGAGAAGAAGATCTCCCACGTTGTGGCCTAAACAATCGTTAATTGCTTTGAAACGGTCGAGATCGAGAAACAACAGCGCCACTTTGTCATTGTGGCGCGCGGCGCGTGCAAGCGCTTTTGAGAGACGATCCTGTAACAAAGTCCGATTGGGTAACCCTGTCAATGCATCGTAATATGCCAGGAACTGAGCTCGCTGTTCCGAGAGTTTACGGTCGGTGATATCACGGAAATACCATATCCGGCCGCGATAAACACCATTAGAGTCAGATAAGGGTGCAGAGTAGCGCTCGAAAACCTTCCCATTCCTCAGCTTAACCTCGTCTCTGCTCTTTTCTTCGGGATGCCTGTACAAGTAATTGACTTTTTCAAGAAAAGTGTCGGATGACTCGACCCTGGACAGAACATGCTGGAGCACGGGGCGGTCATCTCGCCTGGTCAACAAGTCATCGGGAATGTCGAACTGTAACCCGAACTGCTTGTTCGCTAAGATGATCTGATCTGACTCGTTCACAACAAGAATTCCGTCGATTGACGTCTCGGCCTGAGCTTCAAGAAGTGCATTCTTAATCGCAAGCGCATCTTCTGCCTGTTTGCGCTCAGTAATATCTTGCGAGATTCCGCACAGACCCGTTACAGTACCGTCGATTGCCCGTTGCACATCTCCACGCGCTAAGATCCAACCAGCACCTCCATCCTTGCGTAGGATCTGTAATTCAAGCTCAAAGGGTTCAAAATTACGCAATGTCTCGTCCATTTTCGCTTTCAGCCGGCGCCAACTGTCAGGTGAGAGGAATCGGTGATGTTCTGAGAACGGGGGAGGCACCACGGATGGATCTAAGCCGAAGGTCCGAAAAAGTTCTGACGTCCATGTGACCGCCCCAGTTCTTACGTCCAATGTCCAACTGCCAAGTCGCGCCACACGTTGGGACTCTATCAGTCCTTCTTCACTTCTTCTTAGATCGCGCTCAGCGCGTTTGCGTTCGGAAACGGCAGCACCCATACAGAGGCCCGTTAACCCGAGTACGAGCGATGCCAATTGCAATCGAGGTAGGGATCCTTTATGAGCTTCGGTAAGACCGGCAGCTGAAGCGATACCGATACTGATTACAAAAGTGACGAATGCAGCTCCTCGAACGCCACGTTGCAGACCAGCCCAAACCAGCGGAACAAAAAGAAGGTACAAAGGTTGGTACGGCGTAGCTGCCGGAAACGCAAACAATAGCCAGATTGCAAGGGCAAGAGCGCCCACCTGAGCGAGCCTCTGGATCGCATCCCTTCGTGAGAAAACGTGCTCGTAGCGGCCGATGCGAACGTTAGTATTGGGATAAATCCAGGATCGCACGCGCGGTGCAATTGAGATTAGCAGAAATGGACAAATCGTTACGACAGCAATGATGTCGCTTGCATACCAATCCACTGATGCACGCAGAAGTTGCCAGCGATACATCACGCCGTCCAGCAACAGGGTTGCCATTCCGAATATCATGCTTACAATTGCCGCGCAGGCTGAAACGGAGACGAACAAGCCAACATCTCGCAAACTGCTTAGCCTCGGATCGAACTTCCACTTTTTTCTCAGAATCAGCCCACCGATAATGTATCCCGTGTAAACGGCGATCGCTCCAGGTATTCCGCACCAGGAAAATAGCGGGCGATGGTAGTTGAGTCGGGCGGCAACGATACTGGAAACAAGGAGTAGCGGAACACCTCTCGGTCCGCCTTGTAACACCAAAGCTAAGCCGAGAGCTACCGGCAGGTAGCACGGAGGTGCTCCTTCCCACTTTTGTGCTGCTGTTGACGCACCGTCCAAAAAAAGGAATGCAATGAGAAATGTTATTGCGAATAGTGCTTCTTTGCGTGTCGGAGCACACCTTGCCAGACGCTGGCTTATAGCGCCCGTATTGAAGATACCCGGCCATTTGCGCCTTAGCATGCGTCTACTCATTCGCATCCACACCGCATTTAGCCATTGCCTGATTCGAGGAGTGATGAGCTCTCGGGTTCAGGTGCAAGTGCCGCTTGCGAAGGAATAGCGTATAAACACGGGTTGGAAACACACTTCTTACACTAGGAACCACTGCAGGCGAGTAGCCAGTCGTCCGAAAGATTCGAATTACTCGTTTGCCTAGGCCTTGGACGTGGGCCGAGTGATTGTTTTGGCGCCCGAAGAGTCTTCATTTGAGACCGCTTTCCGGATTTTAGACAGAACAATCGCCTAGACGCGGTCCGGGGCTTGCACTCGAATAACTCTACCGATGTCACGGGCATTGTATGTGTGATTTGGATCACACACCGGGAGCGGCCTCAGCCGAAGACACCGAAAGCGTTGGTTTCTTCCTTGCTGAGGCAGTTCGCGCATTGCGACAGAGGCGCTGAATGGTTCGGACTGTCCCGCCCACAGCTGGAAAATCGCATCCGCTGACGAAGCACGAGGCTCGGCAGAGCTGGCGCAGAATCGCATCACGCTCAAATTCCCCAGGGAGCTTGAGAATCGCCCTGGTTTCGTCAGTCTTCACGATCTGCTGGGTCTGAACGGTCAAGTTGGCAGTGAGCCTAACAAGTCGGTCGGGACTATTTGGTTTAAGGGCAGCGGAGTTGCGCGGTGCCCGAAAGCTGGACTGGTGTACAGCCCGTGCCACTGCATGGTCCCGACGTGCTCGCCTTTACGGTGACTACTCCCGATTTACCTGGATTGCATTGCGCCAACCCGCTCTGGGTGATCGCTGCAAGAATGGGATCTGATAACGACCATCCTGACTGGGTTATTGGTGATGGAGAAGGGGGTTGGCTGTAGGTACCGAGAGCCTCAAATTGCACCTGGCCGTTAGGAAAGCTTTGTGCGTCCGCGCTTGCTGGAGTTACAGAGACTGATTGCAAAAGACGGGGACTACCGCAGCCGCTAGCTACAAGTTCCATACCTGAGAAAAGGAGCGTAACGGAGATAAGTATCTTGAATCGAGGCATAACACGTCCTCATCCTGTTGGTCTCGTCGTTAACCACGATCTATATTTTAGCCTAGAGTTTCGGATTCAGTGTGTCAAAAGCCGCAATTTCACTCACCTCCCGCAGGGATTTTGAGCGCTTCTATGAGAAGGTCATAAAAGTCAAGCCGACGTGGCGGCCCTTCCACATTTATTTCCGCTCCATCTTGCATCGTGAAATCCTCCAGAGGGTGGAGAGCTGTCAAGGGCGT
>Ga0070734_10000243_pt1 | contig 143436 bp, 115 predicted proteins | sample Coa_R1_8_FD_66444 | JGI IMG/M metagenome (GOLD analysis project Ga0070734, IMG submission 66444) | Surface soil microbial communities from Centralia Pennsylvania, which are recovering from an underground coalmine fire - Coalmine... | ecosystem: Environmental > Terrestrial > Soil >... | reverse complement strand
AGCCTGGTGACCCCAAAAAGGCAGCTCAGGCGATCGTCCAGTTGACGCAAGAACGGAACCCTCCGTTGCGACTCTTGCTCGGCAGCGATGCGTACGCCGCCGCGGAGAAGAATGATCTTGTGCGATTAGAGGAAGCACGAATTTGGAAGAAACTCAGCGTCTCCACCGATTTTGAGACGAAGTGAAGAAGCAGCAAATATTAAGCAGGAGAATCCGAACCGCGCCAAGGTCGTCAATGGTTCGACTTGGACTGGATTTTTTCCCTCTTCGTCTTACCTGACGTTCAGATTGCGCGAATCAGCCGCATGAAGGCGTCGATCTTCTTCGGTGCATGCGTGAGAAACAAACCCAGACACTACTTACCATAACCGATGGCCCGTATCGCTGTACTGCCGCTGATTCCGAGCAGTTGATGCCACGAGGTTGCTTCGCTACCCGCGGCATAGTTGGGGAACTCGGGCGCCGGCAATTGCGTCCACGCTTTTTCAATCGGCGTAATGATGCGCCACTCCGCCTCTACTTCGTCTCGGCGAGTAAACAGCGTTGCATCGCCACGCATCGAGTCGAGCAGCAATGTTTCATATGCAACCGGCCCCTTCGAGCCAAAGCTCGCTTGATACGAGAAGTTGGCCTGAACCGTCACCGTTCGCACTTGTGTTCCCGGCCGTTTTGCATCGAACGCGATCGAGATTCCCTCGTCTGGCTGAATGCTGATTGTGATGACATTCGGATCAATGCCCGACGATGTATTCGCAAACAACGCCTGCGGCGTCGGTTTGAGATGCACGCGGATCTCGGTCAGATTTCGTGCAAGACGCTTCCCGGTCCGGATGTAGAAAGGAACTCCGGCCCAACGCCAGTTCTCAATCTGAAACCTTACAGCCGCGTAGGTCTCGGTTGTGGAGTTGGGATTCACGCCTGGTTCTTGCCGATATCCGGGTACCGGTTTCCCGTCAATCACACCGGCCCCATACTGCCCTCGAACGGTGAATCGTGCAACGTCCTCGACACTCATCGGCCGGACGGATCGAAATATCTGCACCTTTTGTTCCCGCACTGAGTCAGCATCAAACGCTATGGGCGGCTCCATCGCAGTTAATGCAAGCAACTGAAGCAGATGGTTCGCCACCATATCGCGCAGTGCACCCGTCTCTTCATAGAACGCCGCTCGGTTTTCAACTCCTACCGTCTCAGCGGCGGTGATTTCAACATAGTCAATGTAGTTCCGGTTCCAGACCGGCTCAAACAACGAATTGCTGAAGCGGAAAACGAGGATGTTCTGCACTGTTTCTTTACCAAGATAGTGGTCAATGCGGTACACCGCTTTCTCGTCGAATACCCCGTGCACCACGTCATTGAGTACGTTTGCCGATTCCAGGTCCCGTCCGAAGGGCTTTTCCAGAACAATCCGCGTCCACCCGTTGTCGCGACGGTTCAGTCCTACTGCTCCCAGCCCTTCAATGATGGGTCCCGCTACTGACGCGGGAGTCGATACATAGAACAAATGGTTTGGGCTCGAACCATTCTTCTCCATCGCCTCCAAGCGAACCCGCAACTGCGCATAGAAGTTCGAATCGTTGATGTCACCCACCATGTAGTGCAGCCGCGCTTCAAAGTCCTTCCATCCTGACTCGCTGAAGTCGCGTGTGTCTTTCGACTTGGCGGTTGCCTCCCCGCTCTTCTTGCCAAACTCTTCAGAACTCATCGGAGTGCGGCCGATCCCGAGAACTTCGAACTGCGGGTTCATGCAGCCCTCACACGCGAGGTTATAGAGACCGGGGATCAGCTTCCGTTTCGTAAGATCGCCCGAAGCTCCAAAAATAATCAGGACACACGAGTCTCCGGTTGGCGGTGGTTCTTGCGACAACTTTTCGAGAGGGCTGGCTTGGATAATGGCAGACATAACTGTTTCCTCTAGTAGATGCACAAATATCGCTTTCGAATCGGAATAGGAAAGCTACCTACTTACGCGAGCTCCTTTGTCGATCGTTGCCGGCAGCTTGGCCCGCGCCCTTTCGCATATGAACGACAACTCCACCGTCGTCGAAGCGCACTTCATCCATCAGCGCTTTCATCAGGTAAATCCCACGACCATGAATGGATCCCTGGTTCTCGGGAGCCGTCGGGTCGGCTATCGTATCAACGTCAAATCCTCGTCCCTCGTCCTTTACCGCGATTGAGATTTCACTGGGTTCACAGCAACAACGAACATGGACGTGTTTTCCGGGGTTCTCATGATTTCCGTGAATGATCGCATTCGCGAGAGCTTCGCGCAGTGCCACCTCAACGTCACTCTCGCCCTCGTCGGCATAGCCGCACTTCCTGATCAATCGCATGAGTTTATCCACGAATGGAGAAATCGCAGCCACTTCGCTTGGCAAAGAGTGCTCCAGTTCGATGCAAGGGCCGCCTTGATTATGGACTGTCATTGGTGCCCACCCGTCGAGACTTGTTTTCGTTCCGGCGTACATCTTTCGCGCCTAGGAGATCATGTCGATTGCATCAATCAGCGAGGGATAAAACGCCAGGTACTCTTTAATGCTGGCAACTGCCTCATAAGGTTTTTCGTAAGTCCAAACGGCGTATTCCGATTTTGATCCGCCGACGGGAATACTGTAGTACGTACAATCACCCTTGTATGGACAATAAGTGTAATGCGTGGTCCGAACGAGCAGCGACATGTCTGCATCATTGCGAGGCAAGTAATAAACAGGCGGATATCCCTTCTCTTCGAGCCGAAGCGCCTGTGTCGATTCGGCGACAATCCTCCCGGCGACCGTCACACGCACCTTGCCCTCAGCCGGCGAAATCGTAATGGGATGGTGCGGTCCAGGAATTTTGACCACCTTGCCTTTGCTCGTCTTTGTCTCCATTGCGCTCCTCACGCCTACTCGTCACAGCTTCGAGCCGCCATCCACTGGAATGCTCGCACCAGTGATCCAGCGCGCTCCATCGGACACCACAAAAGCGACTACGTCGGCGACATCTTCAGGTTTGCCAATTCGCTTCAATGCCTGCATCCCCAACGTGACCTCGCGACCCGCTTCAGTCTTCGTAAAGTTCGACATGTCCGTGTCGATCACACCGGGCGCGACTGCATTGACGCGAATGCCTTGCGGCCCAAGAATGGCAGCCCAGTTCTTGACCAAAGTCTCTAGTGCTCCTTTGGTCGAGGCATAGGCAAGGATCGAGGGGCTGTCCACGCCTGGCTTGCCAACGACGGCGTGGGCCCCGATCGAAGAGATCACAACGATGTTCGAGCCGTCGCCTAAAATGGGCAACAGTTGCTGCACGAGAAAGAACGGACTTCGGACGTTTGTGGCGAAGAGGTTGTCAAAATCCTCTACCGCATAATCAGCAAGGCGTGCCGCCTTGCTGATTCCGGCGTTGAGCACAAGCACATCCAATCGATCGCCGACGATTGCGCGCACCTGTTTTGCCAGCAGCGCAGAACCGTTCGGGGTTCCTAAATCCGCCGAGATCGCCTCTGCGCGCCCGCCTTTCGCTTGGATCTCGGAAACGAGAGATTCCGATTCCTGCGCGGAGCGGCCATAGTGAACCAGGACGTGAGCCCCGGCCCTAGCTAGTGCCGCTGCCGTTGCGCGCCCGATGCCGCGTGAGGCCCCTGTGACCAGTGCTGTTTTGCCTTGAAGCGTGAACATTGCCCCTCCCGTACCTGTCAGTTGACGGATAAGACGATTCTGGCATGCATGCACCGATTCAGGCGTTCATTCCCCCATCCACGGTAAGATTCGCCCCCGTGATGTAGGAGGATTCCGAACCCGCGAGAAACGCTGCCATTGCGGCGATCTCCTCAACATGCCCATAGCGATCAAGCGCGGTCGCGGTCTTCTGCGGTACCGCCCAGTCACCCGAGGCAGGATTTAACTCCGTGTCGATCGGGCCCGGCTGGATGTTGTTCACCGTGATGCCCCGGCCCCCAACTTCTCTGGATAATGCCTGCGTGAACATCTTGACGGCCCCCTTCGTGGCCGCGTAGGGCACAAGTCCCGGCGCAACGGCCCGCTCGCCCACCGCCGAGCCGATCATGATGATGCGACCACCATCAGTCATGTGCTTCAGCGCCGCCTGCGTCGCAACGAATACGCCGCGGATGTTGATGTCGAGCACGCGATCCATCTCTTCCAGCGTGGACTCCACGAACGGTTTGGGGATGGCCGTACCAGCATTGTTGATCAGGACATCGAGCCGACCAAATGTCGCAACGGTTTTTTCGACTGCGGCTTTGCCGGCGTCGGCGTCCGCAGCGTCGGCCTGAATCGCGATCGCCTTTCCGCCCGCGCGTTCAATCGCTTTGACGACGGCCGAAGCCGCGTCGGCACCTTTCGTGTATGTAATGGCGACCTTCGCTCCGTCCGCCGCCAGACGCTTAGCGATTGCAGCACCAATGCCGCGCGAGCCGCCTGTGATGAGTGCAATCTTTCCTTCTAATTTCTTTGACATAATCCATCTCCTTGAATTAGACATATGCTCATCAGGCATGAGTCAACTCTTGTCGCTCGCCCAAGGCATCCAATCACTACATTGGATTAGCAAGTTCGCCGGTGGTAGCGCACTTGAAGCATACTTTGTTAGGCTTGGTGGCAATGCTTTACAAGCATGGGTACTGGAAATGGAATTACGACACTTGCGTTATTTCGTTGCGGTCGCTGAAACCGAGAGTCTGAGCCTGGCGGCAAAATCCAAGTTGCACACCTCGCAGCCTTCACTCAGCCGCCAGCTTCGAGACCTTGAAGAGGAAATGGGCGCCCAACTCCTGACGCGCACAGCTCGTGGCGTCGCTCTGACACCGGCGGGTCGAGCCTTTCTCGATCACGCGCGCGGAGTTCTATTGCAGGTTGACGCCGCAGCCGAAGCTGCACGCCGGGCAGTTCATCCCGTCAAGCCTTGCTTCTCGATGGGCTTTCTGACCGGACACGAATTGACCTGGATGCCCGAAGCCTTGCGGATATTGCGCGACGAGTTGCCGAACATTGACGTGATGATATCGAGTCAATATTCCCCGCTACTTGCGGAAGGCCTCTCGAAAGGAAAAATCGATGCGGCTTTTCTTCGAAAGGAACGAGCGCTGCCAGACCTGGCGTTCCGCCTTCTCGTAAAGGAGCCTTTGGTTGTGATTTTGCCGAGTGACCATCGCCTCGCCGCGCTTAAAGCGATCAGTCCCCGGGATCTGGCAGGCGAAACATTCGTGACTGTGTCCCACACGGCTCCTGTACTGCGTGCAGTCATCGACAATTACCTGAAGCGGGCCGGAATCAATATCACGCCAGCGCACGAGGTGGATCACGTCACCATGGGAATTTCCTTAATAGTGTCGACCCGCGGCGTAGGGCTCTTACCTGCTTATGCACAGAACTTTCTCCCTGCGTCGGTAACGAGCCGCCCTTTGAAGGGAGATGTGCCAACTGTCGATCTAGTGCTCGGCTACCGAAAGTCGAACCAGTCTCCGATCCTCAAGCTTTTGCTATCGAGATTGGATGAGTTGGTTGCTCGGGTGTCGAAGAAGATCGGATAAGATTAGTCTCCCATATCGTGGATATGGCCGTGCGCCGCCTCTCCGCATCCCTTCGCGCTAGCTGATCCCAGACTCTGACTGGTTGATCATGAAGGTAGACATCTCATTGAAGAAGTTCCGAAGGACTTCTTCGGCTCTGCTTGGCAGCGAAGCTTCCCCCAACGCATTGTCCATCAGCCGCATCCAGCGGTCGCGCATAGTCTGATTGATGGGAAACGGCGAATGCCGCGCCCGGAGGCGGGGATGGCCTCTCTCTTCAATGTAAGTCTGGGGTCCTCCGAACCTACCGATCAGGAAATCACGGAGCCGCTGCTCGGCCCCTGGAAGATCACTTGCCGGGTAGATTGGCCCTAGAAGGTCGTCTTGAGGGACTTGTCGATAAAAGGCGGCGACCAATCTTGCGAAACCTTCCGCGCCAATCATCGAATAAATTTCGAGTTCCGGCATTCCCATTAGCTCTCCTCATCGAAAAGCTCAGCGATCAGTTCTTGACGAAAACTGTTCGCCATACCCGACCACGCAAACGGTGTTTATGACGTCTTCGAGGGCAGCAGCCTCAGTAGCAGATTCCCGATGGCCGCAGGTTGATGCTCTCCTGCAGTTCCTACCAGGGTGTACGATCGCTCAAAACCGTTGGGACCTTCGACCTTCATCTCCCAATCTTCCTTCGCACGAGATCCAACAATCGACACACGCCACTCGCCAGGCCGGTCGGTCAGAACGTGTTCAACGATCGCCTGCACTTCCGTCCTGATCGTGGCATCTCCGGTGTTATGCAACTCAACCAACACAGACATTTCCTTTCCATTCTACAAAGACATTTCTGTGGACGCGGCGCAACTCGTCTTTTCTGGGTTGCCGTTCATCGCGCATTGCCACTACTGAACGCAGAAACGCCGGCAAGATGTTGATGAAAAGTCTAGGAGGTTCGCAGTATAATGGCGGTAATCGCGAGCCGCTCTTCGTCCCGGAGGTTCTGCCATGCGGATTCTCGTTCCCTGGAAACCAGTTGTTCTCGTGTGGGGATTGCTCAGCGGGATGATATTTGTTGGTTTCGTTGCATCCTCGGTGCTTCAAGGAAAGGACCCCTTCGCGCCAGGTGCGATTATCACGCAGCCTTCAGCCATGAAAGCTACTCGTGCGCAAGCGGGGCAAACAACCTAAGCACTCCCACAAAGCGGCCCAAACTCCGAGTCAGTGAGACATCGGAGATATGTTCGTGCTGATTTGTTTCTTTAGCCTTTTCGGTCACGTCCTCGCCTGGTTAACCTTGCCCAATATTTTCTCCAGCTTTTGCTTCAGGATCACTTCTGCGGGAGAACGTCCTTGGCGTCCAAGCCATGAGACAAAGTCCTTCATTTTGACTTCGTGTTTTACGGGCGGCTGCTGGACAACAACAGTCACCGTTGTGAATCCCTGGCCGATCTCTCCTACCCAGTTGTCCTGCTGCAACGCGGCGAGAGCCGTGGCGATCGCTTCATAGAGAGTCTCCGCAGTGACCTGTATGGAGTGCTCAACGTCCCGAAGATCCTTTATCGCTACTGTGCACGTTCGAAGAACCACGTGCAAGAGCGTAGCATATTCGCCTTTTGTTCGCCAATAGGGCGGGGTTGCGATCAGTCGCCCGTCAGTGATCAGGCCTCTGCCCGTGCGTTTGCAGGAGCGGACTTGTTGGCAAGCCCTTTACCAAGTAAGTCCGCCTCCATCTTCCGCGCAAGAGAAGCGGGCACGAGAGCGTTCAATATGCGGTTCAGCCGGCCTGGAACGATTCTGGAGCGGTTTTTGAGCAGGCCGCTGAGGCCCTCAGATACGCACTGCTCGACGCTCAGCGGTTTCATCGGCATGGTCTTCGGATCGAGGCCGAACTTTTCGAGCACGGCTGTGTTCGTAAACCCGGCTGCCAGTACCGTGACGTAGACACCTAGAGGTTTGAACTCAAAGTGAAGCGCCTCGCCAAGGCTGTGTACATATGCCTTCGCGGCTCCGTCATTCGCCATACAGGGAACGCCGTTTTCCGCACCCATTGCCCCCGCGAGGATCAAGCCGCCCCGTCCCCGCTCGGCGAGTTTCGCGCCGAAATGGTGGGTGATGTCCAGATGCGCCATCGTACTGAGCCGCAGATTCGCCTGAAGCAACTGCCGATCAAGCTTCAAGAACTCGCCGGGATTTCCGGTGCCGGCATTGGAGACGACAAGGCCGATGTCGAGATCGTCAGTGGCGGAGGCGAGCTGCCCGATGAAATCCTCCCTAGAGACATCAAGCACGATAACTCGATGCTCCACCCCGAAACGCTTGCTGAATTCAACGCCTACTTCCTTAAGCAAGTCCTCCCGCCGCGCAACTAGAACAATGTTGATTCCTGAAGCAGCGATTTGCCGCGCAAATTCCCTGCCTATTCCGGACGAGGCACCCGTGACAAGTGCCCACGGGCCGAACCTCTCTTTGTCGAGTGCTGCTCTCATCTCTTTGCTCCGTTCTGCCTACTTAGGCTTTGTTGTGAAAAACATAAATTATTCGGCAGCCAATAGCCGTGGGTTTATCAGTCAATCCACTGACTGAGTGCTAGGCTGCAACGGTGGGTTCCTTTGTCAACCTGGATTCTTGCGATGTTGCCGGACGGTCTTCGAATAAACACTGGGTAACCTCAATCCACTCTGTAAACGCGGCCGGTTTGCGCCCCCAGGATTGCGCGTTTGTAGGCTTGTGCAACTTTCCATCCTTCGACCGGAATCACGCCGTGAAAGAACGAACCCATACTAGGTACGGATTCTTCTAGCATCGTGGGATTCACCAAATTGATACGCAATCCCTTGGGAAGTTCGATTGCGGTAGCCCGAACAAAACCTTCCAATGCGCCCGAGACGGTTGAAGCCGCGACACCGGCGAAGATCGGTTCGTCATTAAGAACGCCCGAAACCAAAGTGAATGATCCATTTTCCTTGATGAACGGGATCGCCTCCTGAACCAGGCTGATCTGACCCATGAGCTTGCTTCCCAACGAGAACTGCCATTTTTCAGCGGTGAGTTCCGAAAGCGGAGCAAATGCAACTTCACCTGCTGCAATGGCCACGGCATCAAACGAGCCGACGGCTTGATAAAGCTTCCTGACACATTCGCGGTTCTCGATTTCGACTCGGAAATCGCCCGATTTGCGTCCGACCTTGACTATCTCATGGCCAGCACCCGCTAATGCCTTTTGAACCAGTTCGCCGATCTTTCCGTTTGCACCAATCAAAACAATTTTCATAAAAACTCGATTCTCGTTTCTGATCTGAGGACCTATCTATTCGCTTTCACTCTAGGACGCCAATCCGCCAGCAGTGTCGAGCACTTGCCTAGTAACTCACCGACCGCGCCTTCAACGGCGTTAGACCAGCGAGACTCAGGTGACGCGAACAACGCCAAGGTACTTGCTTCAAAGGGCGGTCCCGCTCTATGAAGCACATTTTTTCGCAATACTTCGAATTAATTCTGTGTTCTGAGCATACGGTCGACCGATCGGCTCATTTGTTTCAAAATAAATCCAGGCGCCACGCGACTCATCATTTTTAGCTGATTCGCCTGCCCCGGACGCATTTCAAATCGGTCGGCTTGCATTCCTTTGACGGCGACTTTAACCATGTCTTCCACCTTCATGATAGAAACGCCTTTCATGTCTTCAGAATTAAAGGCATCCAAGAGTTCGGTTTGTGTCGCCGGCGGTGCTAGCTCAAATACCTTCACTTTGGTGTTCTTCAGTTGCACACGAAGAGACTCGGTGAACGAGTGCAGACCGGCCTTGGTGGCGCAATACACCGGTGAAATGGGCAATGGAACAAATGCCAATCCCGATGAAATGTTCATGATTGCGGCCCCTGATTTTGTTTTTAAATGGGGCAAGAATTGTTTCACCATGCGAATCGGCCCGCTCAAATTGATTTCAATCTCTCGAGTCAGGTCTTCGAGGCTTCCAGCTTTGTCGTGAACATTGATCTCACGCATGATGCCGGCGTTGTTGATTAAAATGTTGAGTTCGGGAAATTGCTTGGTGACCTGTTCGTAAAGAGTGGCGATCGCTTTCGGATCGGAAACGTCGCTTCGAAAGGTGTTAATTCTTGGAAAGGCCGCTTTCGCACGGTCCATCTTAGCTTGATCGCGGCCCGTGATAAGAATCGTGTTACCAAGTGCCGTGAGTTGTTTGGTGAGTTCGTAACCGATGCCGCTGCCACCGCCGGTGATCAAAATCGTATTGCTCGTGAGTTTCATAATTAAATACTCCGCTCTAATCAAGACGCCCGGCTTCCGAACACTTCGGACACTATTGTTCGGCAGCCAATGCTGCTGATCAGTCACTTAACTGACTTGTTTCAATCCGGATTCTTGCGATGTTGCCGGGCGTCTCCTGCTTATGCGCCTTTTCACATTGCGCCTTCCATTCCTTCCGCCCCAGAGCTAGATGAGAAACCTCGTTTCCCACAGGAATAAGGTGCCGTGCTTATCCGAAGAATTAGGCAGCCAGCATTCCTCCATCCACCGGGATCGATGCACCGGTCATGTAAGACGCGTGTGCCGAAGCGACAAAGGCGATCACATGAGCGATCTCCTCCGATGTCGCCATTCGTTTGACAGGTACGGTCGAGACGAGCGCCGCCTTATTTTCATCTGTGCTGGTGAAGCGCGTAAGCATACCGGTGTCCGTAGTGCCTGGAGCAACTACGTTTACCCGCACTCCGGTGCCCGCGACTTCCAGTGCAGCGGATTTTGTCAGGCCCTCTATTGCATGTTTGCTAGCCACATAAACGGACGCTCTGGCAGCCCCGACGCTTCCATAGGCCGACGAGACATTGACGATGCTCCCGCTCCCCTGTGCCAGCATCACCCTCAATTCGTGTTTCATGCTGAGCAGTGTTCCTAGGACGTTTGTGTCGAAGGTTGCGGCGTAGCTTTCTGCAGTCTGCTCCGTCACCGGGCCGGGTGTGCCTTCGGTTCCAGCATTGTTGACCGCAATATCCAGACGTCCGAAACGCTTGACCGTGTGATCTACGAGGTTGCGCACGTCCTCATCCTTGCGGACATCCGTACGAACAAAAATGGCCTCTGCTCCGAGTCCTTGCAGCTCGGCAACCAACGCTTGTCCTTCTTTGTCTCGACGGCCAGACACAACAATTCGTGCCCCTTCTTGCGCAAAGATGATTGCGGCGGAGCGACCGATTCCCGTCAGCGCTCCCGTAATCAAAACTACTTGGTCTGACATAAATGCTCCTTTCAGTTGACGTGGCGGTCATGGAAGTAGATCCTGACTTTTCCTCTAATCGCGTTCTTTGCCGATCCAGTCGCGTATGTAGGGGCAGCAGTTAGCAAGCGTGACACCCGCTAGTTCACAGCTCCCGAGAAATCGAACGACCTCAACATCGACCAGGTTCAATTCCTCCAAGTCCAGCACGATCCTCGATTCGATCTCCCGAATCTGCTTCTCCAAATCGGGCAAGTGCTCCGCTTGCATCCGACCTATCAGTCGAAGAGTCGTGCCGTACTCGTCAGAGTATTTCTCAATTTTCAAGGTCATGTTCGACCTGTCGAACGAATCACGCCTAACAGATGGCAATCCCGGCGCCACTCGTAATCAATTGAGTCGTCGGTGTTTAGCTTTTGAACTCAGGCTGCAATTTCAGCTTTTGCCGAAAATTCAGCGTGAAGCCATGCGGCTGATCTTGGCTTTGAATCTTGATTTAGAATCGTTGATATCGGTTCTGAAACTCCGGCAGCCTGAGTGAATATGAGTGAGTTGACCCAAGATTCGCAAAGCCACGAACTAAGCGATGCTGTCGAAAAGCTCGGCCAGGAAACTGCCCGGCTCCAGACCCTCATCGACACGGTTCCGTCTTTCTTGTGGACGAGCTTCCCTGACGGATCCAAGGAATTTCTAAACCGACGTTGGTACGAGTACACCGGCCTGACCTTTGAACAGGGGAAAGGTTGGGGTTGGAAGGTGGTCGTTCACCCCGATGACTTGGATCGACTCATTCGTGAATGGCTTGCCCTGCTGAATGACCCCAAACCAGGCGAACTGGAAACCCGCATCCGGCGATATGACGGAGAATATCGATGGTTCCTTATACGTGTCCTTCCAGAATTCGACGCTGAGGGCAACGTCGTCAGGTGGTTGGGAAGCGATACCGACATCGAAGATCGAAAACGAGCGGAGACGAAACTCCTCGAAGACGAGCGTGAGCTTCGCCGGATTACCGATGCCATACCGCAAACCATTGTCGTCCTGGATCCGAGCGGGGATCCCCTCTACGCGAATCAGGCAGTGCTGGAATTTACCGGCCTGACCATGCAAGAAGTGCTCAGTTCTGAGTTTCGTGCCCGAATGTTCCATCCGGAAGACGTAGAGAAGGTGCGGGAGGAGCGTCAGGCGGCCTATGCCCGCGGGCTGCCGTTTGAAATCGAACAACGAACGCGTCGGAAGGACGGCCAGTATCGCTGGTTCCTTATTCGTCTCAACCCGTTCCGCGACGAACAGGGACGCCTGGTGCGCTGGTATGCGACCGGAACCGACATCGATGATCGCAAACGCGCCGAAGACAGAACACGAAACGAAAACGTCGCGTTGCGCGAAGACATCGTACGCTCATCCATGTTCGAAGAAATCGTCGGTTCCTCCGAGCCATTACGTCGTGTGCTGGTTCAAGTTTCCAAGGTGGCTCCGACGGATTCCACAGTCTTGGTCTTAGGTGAGACCGGAACAGGAAAGGAACTGATTGCTCGCGCAATTCATAACGGGTCCAAGCGTTCACACCGTGCTTTTATTCGAGTGAATTGCGCGGCGATTCCCCAGTCGCTGATTGCTTCCGAACTGTTCGGCCACGAAAAAGGTTCCTTTACAGGGGCCACTCAGCGCCGGCTGGGACGTTTCGAATCGGCCGACGGTGGAACGATATTCCTCGATGAAGTAGGCGATCTTCCGCCAGAGACGCAGGTCGCGTTGCTGCGAGTTCTTCAGGAGCGTGAATTCGAGCGAGTGGGCGGCACTCAAACAGTGTCCGTTGACGTACGGGTGATAGCCGCTACGAATCGAGACCTGACTAAGGCGGTAGCTGAAGGCACGTTCCGTCAGGACTTGTTTTATCGCCTCAACGTTGTTCCGATTCGATTGCCAGCATTGCGCGAGCGCATTAGCGATATTTCCTTGTTGGTCGGATACTTGATCGATCGCTACGCCAAGAAATTGGGCAAGAAGATTCGAAACATAGACAAGAAGACGATCGAACTCTTCCACGCATATGATTGGCCCGGCAACATCCGGGAGTTGCAAAATGTAGTCGAGCGGGCGGTGATTCTGTCTGAAGGGGAGACTTTCTTTGTAGATGAGACCTGGCTCACGCACGTGACTCCCAGACTGGCTGCAACGACTGCTCCGCTGGTTGCTGACCTTGTTGAGCACGAAAGAGAGATCCTCGAAGCCGCTCTCCGGGAATCCGAAGGCGTGGTTGGGGGTCCAACCGGCGCCGCCGTTAAACTGGGTATTCCCCGACAGACTCTCGACTCCAAAATAAGGAAGCTGGGCATAAACCGGCACCGCTTCAAAGCTTCTTAATCTTCCTCACCGGACAAGCCGCCGTTCGTAGACCTCCGCTGTGGCGGTGGATCTCGTCGAATAATAGAGCAACCCCCGTAAAATACAGACAACAAGCGTGTGCGAAGCAAAGGTGAATAAAACTTACCGGCAGTTGGCCTTTCCTGCAGTGACTATCATTAACTTACAGCGCCGGGAGGCACCTCTAGGTACTTGCAATCACTTTTAATAGCCGGAAACGCTGGCGTCGGCGGTTCAACTTCGTCCCTGGCCACCATCATTGTTAAGAACTTAGCGGAATCGCGTCTTGCCTCCCAGTCCGCTCTCAGTCTCTGTTCTCATCCGCTGCGTCAGCGCACCGCGTTGTCGTTACAAGAGGAGCCCAGATCTCCGCCGCATAAGGTGTCGCGCGCAATGGCGGAGAGAATAACGATTGGAGCTTCCAAAATCCACCGTTCGTCGATTTGCGGAAGGGACTACCCCTGTAAGAGGTCCGGATGGAATTGTCGTAGCCATGCAATCGTACTATCCTTCAATTCTGTGGCGAGCGCCATCATTGCTTTCAATTCCTGGTCCGACACGGCGCCGGCAACGTCGTAAACCGACTTGTTTCGCTTGTTGTTGAAAGTCTTGAATCTCTGTATGAGCTTAGGGCTGGCCTTTATAGTGAGTTCCAGTGACTCGATGGTCTTAACGTGGTGACCCGCTTGGGTTGCGGTACGATGACCGGATGCGCGGAGCGCAGTCGTAGCGACGCAGAGCGCCGCGTTGAATGCAGCGATGAATCGAAGATCGGTCGATACGGCTTCGACCTTTGAATCGGCAAGGCTACGATCCACAATTCCCAGAAGGTCCTTGATCTCACCTGTGCTGGTCGGCTCCCGCCTTAGCCAACCGTACTCCACCCACTTTTCTAAGCTCATCCTCGTCTCCTAGCAAAAATTCCTTTTGGCCTTTGAGCACGGCGGTCAAAAAATGATTCCCGCTCGCAAGTTTCGACTTGAATTCCTCGACGGAATAAACAGTCGGGTTGATAGGGCGGCCGATGTTTTTCTCCACTGTAGAAAGCCGTGAAAGGATCTCGTCAAGTGTGGCCTTCCCAACAACCATTAGATCAACATCACTGTGTGCCGTTTCTTCCTCGCGTGCGACGGAGCCGTAAACAAATGCCACAAGCACTCGCTTCGCCAAAGGATGCAATGCCGATCGCAAGACGCTAAAGATGCCAATTGTCTTGTTCACCAGGGCCTGCATCTCTCGAAATATGGGGGTCTGTCGGTTCGCCTGATAGAAAACTTGGCTGCCCAGCGAACTGCGAATGATAAGACCCACTTTCGAGAGGTTTTCAAGCTCTCGTTGAACTGCGCCAACGCTGGCATCTACTTCGCGTGCAATTTGGCGTGTGTAGAATGACTGATCGGCCCTGCCATAGAGCAGGGCGAGGATAGCGCCTCGCGTGCGTCCGAACAGAAGGTCCCCGAGACCGTTGCGTGTACTCATTCCGAGAACAATTGTACTCAGGATGAGAACGCATTTCAAGGGCTAGCTTCGATTCGCTTATCCTCTTTACGTGTTCTCGTTTGACGGTTCGGCCGACGCTTAGGCGAACATCGGCGCTGGTCACAGAATGGTCACAATAAATCGGCCATCTCGACGAATTAAGTTGTTGAATGAAAAAGGGTTTAGGCTCAAAGAGCGCAGCCCTGAAAAGGCTGGCGTCGGCGGTTCAACTCCGTCCCTGGCCACCATGTTTTCAATAGCTTGCATCCCACAAAAACCGCATCCTAGGGGCAATTAGGGGCATTCCCACGCCGCCGGAATCTGCCCAATTCCCGCGTGGAGAACACGCGACAGTCTCAACGCTGTCGCGTTTTTCTTTTTTGGTAGAACAGGATGTGCCCAAGCGGAAAATCTGCAACAATCCATGAGGATTGTTGCGTTTTTCCCGCCGTGCGCCCCGCGCACCTTCCAGTGTGTCACCCAGCCCACTAAAACACGCCGCCTGCGCATTACGTTACCGCTGGTGCTGCGATCTGTTCCCGCGTGGCAGTCCCGGACGTTTGCCCTTTTGATGATCCGAGAATTTGGACCGCGGCGGTACGATAAAGGCTGGGGAATCGGCTGGCGTTCGCCCGTCGTGCGCCACCCAGCCCGGTTTCCCTGCTCTCCGTCTCGCGCCGCTCTGACTTCCACGGTCGTGCGGCGCAGGAGCAGCTGGCCTCAACGTGGATGCGGCCGTTAACCAAACGTTTCGCAGCCCTCCGTCGCGAAGACGAGAAGATTGAGGCCACCAATGAATGCACGCAAAGCAGAGCTCCTAGCTCGTGCGCAAACCCTGATCGATTCACCCTCCTACAGCCGCGAAGATAGCGCTCGTGTTGACGGCTTGCTGCGAATGGCAGACCTCTGCACCGACCCTGATACTCGCTCCTAGATCGAAGCCGGGCAACAATCAGCGCGACGCAGAAGCATCATGGCGGAACGCGAACGAGCCCTTGGGCGCGTTTCTAGCGAGGTCGTTCCGTTCGAAGCTAATCGCTTCCCACCCGCTCCCTCTGAGCTTGATCGGAGTTTCACGGCCTTCTTGCGAAGCGGTGACCGCCAATGGATCCCGAAATTGAGCGCCGCGCAAGGCGAGGGAACAACCGCGGGCGGCGGCGCGCTGGCGCCTTCCAGCTTCGCAGAAAAACTGTTTGTGCTTATGGCGGCCATCGACGGGTTGTGGGCAGAGGCCACACTGTTCGAAACTCCCCGCGGCACCGCCATGGGATATCCGATTCTGGACGATACGGAGAACTCCAGCGCGATCATCGCCGAGAACGGTACCAGCTCAGTAAATAGTCCGGATCTGACATTCGGCACGATCGCCTTTAGCGTTTGCCCAAGCTGGCGCACCACCGTAGTGGCACGCAGTCAGGAACTGGCGCAAGACAGTTTCTTCGACATCGACGGGCTGCTGGCCAAGGCGTTTTCGATTCGGCTTCAGCGTGGCATCGGGACGCACTTCGTCTCAACGTTGATGTCGCAGGCACCGGCGGGCGCCACCAGCGCCGCGGCGGCGAAGCATTGCCCCAGCCGATCTGTTCGCAGTCGCGGAGAGTTTGAATCCCGCCTACTATCCGAAAGCCAGCTGGTGCATGTCACAAGCCACGCTGTTGGGAATTCTGGGATTGAAAACGTCCACGGGAGCATTCGTCTTTCCGGCCGCCGTTGACGCGCTCAACAAGCCGACATTGATGTCGTTTCCCGTTTTACTTTCTCCCTCCATGCCCGCCGTGGCCGCCGGGGCAGCGGCGGTGATCGCGTCCGATAAGGTCGCGATTGTGGAAACGATAGGCGGTAAAGTGCGCGGTTATATCAGAGAAGGAATTTTTACATATAAGGGTATTCCCTACGGTGAAGTCGGCGCGCACGACCGTTTTCAACCTGCGCGAAAGGCTGAGCCTTGGACGGGGGTGCGCATTTCCATGCAATACGGCCGGGTGTGCCCGCGGGGGCCACGGGGGAACGTGGGACGAAGATGAGGAATCGTGGCTCTTTTGTTATGACGACGGAGTTCAAGGCGAGGACTGTCTCCGTTTAAACATTTGGACGCCCGGCATCAACGATGACCAGAAGCGGCCCGTTATGGTCTGGTTTACACGGGGCGGATTCGTTTCTGGCTCTAGCCAGGAGCTTCGTGCCTATGATGGAGAAAGACTGAGTCGGCGCGGTGATGTCGTCATCGTGTCGCTAAATCACAGGCTGGGACCCCTAGGATTCTTGGACTTAACCTACGTCTGATTGGATTTCGCAGGTTGGCAGCGCTGTTCAGTGAGCGCCAAGAATGGATTGCAAGATCAAGGATAGAACTGGAACAGCACCTTTCAGACATTCGCGTTATCGCGGCACGCATTTATTTGGCGGACCGATAAAAGGCAAGTGTTCTGATGGCAAGAGATGCCCGTTTGCTACGGCAATTTGAGGGCCGCAAAAATGACTACAGCAAAGCCAGTTGAAATTCCGCGTTGCCGTTACTGCGCGTCCGAGGGCCAATACAAACCGATGCGAATTCTGGAAAACGGTTCGTCTGATCTGTGCGTACTCCGAGCACATCGAGTTCCCGAATGGAGAGAGATTTTTGTTTCCATGGCCAGTGTGCGTGAAAATGCATTTCTCGTCGAACCTGCATTCCACACCGCCGTCAGCTTTTGTCCAGTACTGGACGTTTTAAGCTGACGCACACCTCTGAGCGCAAATCTGCAACTTTTCGGTCAAACCGCGGAGCGTAATCGCGGGTGAGGAACGAGAGCAAGAATCGCTGTCACCCCAAGTGACTTTAGCCTATATCACAACACGATCTCCAGACATGCAGCAGATGTGGGTAGAGAACTTGTTGCAATCCGGATGCGCTCAACCTTACAAGGATGATTTACCAAATGTGGATCGCTCTGACATGAGGGGGGCCGGAACGGCCTTGAATCACCTGGGTCTCCAGCACGATCTCAATGTTTTTCGTCTGCCAGTTCTGGGGAGTGAGCGCCAATATTTCTTGCATCCGCCGTTCATCGACGAGAAATTCACCCGCCGCCACAGTTCCACCACGACCGATTCCCGCTACCACCACCGCATACTGATCGGTATCGGGAGGAATGAATCGGGCAACGATGGCGTAATCTTTATAGTCTTCTGTCTTCTGCTGCAAACGGTCGAGCAGCCATTCCCGTTTTTCAGGATGCTCGCGATCTTCAATCCAAAGCTTCGACATCGAGGGATCATTTGCAAAATGGAAGCGCAGCGCTGAGGTCAGCCGCAAGGTCCACGTATTATCGAAGGCGCCGATGAAAACGGACGGGCTGCGGCGAAGGTCCGTGAGGCTGGTTGTCGACTCCCCGAGCACGCGATAGTTCTTACTGTATGAGCGCAGGGTCCCGGCAATGCTCACCAGAGGATTTAGATCATCAATGATCACGGTGACCATGGTGTCGGGAAGGGTGATTTCTCTTTGCGGGTCGCCGGCATCACGGAGCTGGATATTTGCATATTGCACCTGGTCAGCTATACAAAACAGCGCAGGATCGGGGGACTTCACAAAGGGTGCCCAGAACTCTCGCAAAATCGTCGGCCGGGATGCTCGCCACCAGATGGCCGCCAGCGCAATCGTCACCACGAGTGCCAGTATGGGCAGAACTGCTTTTGTAGAGATCCATCGATGCGCGACAGACTTGATCTTTTCGGATCCAGTATCAGTCTCAGCGGTAACCAAGGAGTCGTTTGGTGTTGCGGAAGGGGCTACTGCGAGTCCGTTCGGGTAGCCGGGCCAGGAGAACTGGGGCGCATAGGAACCGGATGGAAGGAAAAGCCGAATCTCCTGGCCATGCTTGGGATCGTGGTAGTACTGTTCAATCCGTTTGCGGATTTCTGCGGCCGTGACGCGAACAATCGGATCGGTATTGGTATCGTAATCTGGCGGACGGTCAAAGACCTCGATGCCGAGGATTCGTTCCTTCAGATCATGTCCTCGGCCTTCGAGTGTGCGCCCAACTACGAATCTCAAGAACTGGGCAGATCGCTTGCTCGAATGGAAAAGCGGGGAGACCAGCAGCCGTTCCAGCTGTTGCTGAACCGCTCCTTTTTCTAGTTCGCTGGACGGATTCCAGCTCTCGATGGCGGGCTCTGGTATCAATCGACTCCGATAGGTGTCACCACGTTGTGACCAAACAGGATTTCTGTGGCGGGTGACTCTGTTTCGGGATACTACTGCGCCTCACCAAGCGAGTTCAACCGTAAAACACAGAACGAACCATCTTTTCTCCCTTTTCTTAACGGCTTGGAAACATCTGAAATCAAAGGAGAAAACTAGCCGCTAAATCGATTATCCTTCTTATCCCCTCGTTCTTACCTGTAAACTCTTGCTATTTGCGAATCGCGTGCCTGACTATCGCGGCCTCGGTCTCGTATTCGCGACTCGGGACGAACCCAAAAGCTGCGCCATAGGCCGGCTGAGCGGCTCGGCCACCGACCGATTCGGGCAGAGGCACGGGAGGGTACCATGTCGTACACAGCGCGTTGGCGTGCGTGCGCCGTATTGGCGATTTTCGGTTTGTCCTTAGCTAGCGGGAACCTAGCTGCTCAGAATCAACAGGTGGCAGCCACCCTATCCGGCACAGTTACCGACCCCACCGGCCTTGCACTGAGAGATGCTAAGGTGACCCTCACGAGCGCGCAAAACGGAGTCACCCGGCGCTACGTTACTCAAGACGACGGCCTCTACTCATTTACCCTGCTGCCGCCAGCCGTTTATACCTTGGAGGTCGACGTCTTCGGCTTCAAGGACTACAAGCAGCTTGGCCTTGCCTTGGAAGCGGGCCAGACCACGCAACAGAACGTACGCCTGGCAGTCGGGTCGACCTCTGAAACAATCGAGGTCACTGCTCAAGCCCCCCTTCTTAATGCGGACAATGCGAATATTTCCTCTGACATTTCAGCCAGACAGTTGGTGGAAACGCCGTTAAACCTGCGCAATATCATAGGTCTCGCCGAGCTGAATTCCTCAGTGAGCAACACTGCTGAGGAACAGGTCGTGGGAGCCCCGGGCATTTCGGGGAGCGCCGACCAGGATGTTTCGTTTCTTAATTTTGGCGGCACTTTCTTTGGGACCGCGCAATACCTGCTCGATGGCACGTGGGACACACGATTGGACTGGGGCGGAGTGCTTTACGTCCCCTCCGTGGATGACGTCCAGGAATTCAAAATCCAGACCAATGCCTTTACCGCGCAATATGGATTTAGTAGTGGCAATGTTATTAATGTCGTTACCAAGTCAGGGACGAACCAAATCCACGGCGACGCCTGGGAGTTTTACCGGAACAGCGCGTATGACGCTCGATATTATTTCAATAATAAGAACCAGCCGGCCTTCCATCGAAGCCAGTTCGGGGCCACAGTCGGCGGCCCCATCATCAAAAACAAGCTGTACTTTTTCGCTTACTACGAAGGCCTGAGGCAGGCGACGCCCGCCACTTTCTTGGCCACAATGCCCACAACCAACGAAAGAACGGGGAATTTTGCTGCTCTGCTGGGTAGCCAGACCGGTACGGATTATCTTGGACGGCCGATTTACAGCGGCGAGATTTATAACCCGTTCAGCACTCGCAATCTCACTTGCGGGGGAGTCGACAGCGTAACCGGAAATACAGTTACTTGCCCCGCTGGAGCGACGACGGAGTACATCCGCGATCCTGTTTCCGGGAATATCTCAACTGGTTTAGGCGTCACAAACATTGTTCCCACCGCCCTGATGGATTCGATTGCCAGCAAGATTGCAGGAGGTAATTACTGGCCGAGCCCGACCACTTCCGCCCTCATCAACAACTTCACCGCAGCCTCCTCTGCCGCGGCGCACTCCAACGAGTACTCGGGTCGTGTTGACTACAACCTATCTATTAATGATCGCCTCTTCGGGCGATGGTCGCAGAAGTACGAGCAGAAAATCAATTTCCCCACCTACTACGGAGCTTCCGATCCAGCGGGGCCCGGCGTTGTGGCTCCCAACAACCGTTACAGTGTGGATGTTGGATACAACCACATTTTCAACCCGACATTGGCTATGAATGCGAACCTTGGTGTGAATCGCCATGTCGAGCAATCGGTGACCCAGAGTTTTGGATTTAAGTCTTCAGCGCTGGGCTTACCATCGTTCCTAAACGGAATCGCGCCGAGCTTCCCGGAAGTCCAGCCACAAAGCTATGCGGCTTTAGGGGCACAATCCGGACTGGACAACTACATCGTTCCTCAAACTTTGTGGACCGGTTCTGTGGATTTTACGAAGATCCACGGCAAGCATCAACTGTCATTCGGGTTCTTGGATGTTTGGGCCCGCATCGATGGCGGCCACTATGCGAACACCGTTCTGCAGTTCCAGACCACGTCTACCGCTGGACCTGACCCCCAGAATGCAACGGCCGGAACGGGCAACGGTTTTGCTTCATTCCTCATGGGTGTAGGCAGCGGAACCGATCAGACCGGTTACAACAAATTCCCGGCGACCGACAAGAACCTGCTCGGCTGGTACCTGCAGGATGACTGGAAGATCGATCCTAAGCTCACGATCAACCTCGGTCTTCGCTATGAAATCCAGACCGCCCCAACGGAAAGGAACAATGCACAGGAATACTTCGACTTCAATGCGGTAAATCCGATCAGCACCCAAGTAGGCACAAACTATCCGGGTGAGCTCGTGTTCAACAGCGGGGGCAACCGTGCACTCTATGATACCCAGCACAAGAACTTTGCCCCAAGAATCGGTGCGGCGTACAGGCTTCGTGACAGGCTGGTGTTGCGCGCCGGCTATGGGGTCTTTTTCGTACCAAACTACTACGGTCAAGGTCCCAACATCGGCTACTCGCAGGGGACACCGTGGGTCACAAGTCTTAATAGTGGACTCAACCCGTTTACCACTCTTAGCGGAAACTCGGGCCTGAACTGTAGCAATGGCGGGACGTCCACGCCTTGCCAAAGTGCGTTTCCGAACGGCCAAGTTGCGGCAACCGGCAATTCACAAGGGGGAATGACGGATGTTGGTTTCGGCCTGAATCCAGTAGTTGATAATGTCCGGCCCTCTGCGTATGTGCAACAGTGGATGACAGGTGCTCAATATTCGCTTACGAACAACGACCTGATCGACATCAGTTATGTCGGAAACCATGGCGTCCACGTATTGTCACAGTACTTGGAGTGGGACGAAATTCCCGCGTCCGATCTGAGCCTCGGCAGTCAGTTGCTTACCCCGGTTGCTAATCCGTTTTACGGACATATAAGCTCCAGCGGTTGCGGCTTGGATCAACGAACTGTCGCTATGGGCCAGTTGCTGCGCCGCTTCCCTGAATACTGCAGCGTTACTGAGGCCCCCCCTGCTGTAGGCGGTTCCACCTATAACGCACTGCAGGCCACTTACACACACCGTTGGCATTCTGGGCTCGATCTGAATGTTTCCTACACCTACTCCAGATTTATGGACAACGTGCAGGGCGCCGCCGGCTGGGCTTTCCCCGGCAGCGGAAGTTCCGTCCGAAATTCTTACAATCTGTCTGCAGAGCACTCGGTGGACGTGACTGACACCCCCCATAGCCTGGTGGTCAACTACAACTACGAACTCCCCTTCGGCACCGGCAAGTTGCTCGGCGGCGGATGGAACCGGCCCGTGAATGCCATCCTTGGTGGATGGCAGTGGAGCGGTATTCTAACCGCTAAATCAGGATTGCCTCTCTCCATAAATCCGGCCACAAATAACACAGGCGGATTCGGATTCAATCAGAGACCCAATCTGGTTGCGGGAGTCAATCCTGTCCCCCAGAATCAGTCAATCACAGATTGGATCAATCCAGCAGCGTTTACCCAGCCTGCGGCCTACACATTTGGCGATTCTCCGCGATTCTTGTCGAACCTGAGAGCGCCCAAATTCTTTAACTACGATATGGGCATCGGAAAATGGTGGGGCTTCGGCGAGACGAGAAAGCTGCAGTTCCGCGTCGAAATGTTCAATGCGTTCAATCATCCGAACTTCTTCGAGCCCGACACCAATCTGGGCGACAGCAATTTCGGAACAATCACTTCGGCATACCCCGCAAGGAGTGTCCAGTTCGGCGGGAAATTCTACTGGTAGCTCCCAAGCTTGCTTGCCAGGCCCTCAAACGCTCAGCAATGCGGATTCGAATCCGCAGGCACCCTGAACCGACAGGGTAAATTGTTCCTTTAACCTTGGTGTTATCGATGCAAATGAGAAATCTACTCTGCGGCATTGCCTCGCTCCGATTCATGTTTATCATGGGCGTCTTCCTGCACCCTCCACTTGTGAACGCGGCAGTTGACTCCGACAGCTACTATCCGGTCGCCAATCCCAAAGCGGTGGTACTTGCCGGATCGGCGCGGTTCACCGTCCTTACACCTCAACTCATCCGCCTGGAATGGGCTAATGATAGGAAGTTTGAAGATCATGCATCTTTTGTCTTCCTGAATCGCTTGCTTCCGGTTCCCCAATTCACGCAGCAGATCGGACCCGGCAACCGCGTGCTGCTGAAGACGAAGGCATTGACGCTGATCTACGATCCGGGGGATACCGACGGCAGGTTCACTCCTAACGACCTTACCGTTTCGTTCAGCCTCAACGGGAAAGAAGTCGTGTGGAAACCGGGAATGCCAGATACCGGCAATCTTCTGGGCACAACCCGTACGCTTGATACTGCACGGGGTGGAGTTCAGCTCGAGCCTGGTTTGATCTCTCGCAACGGCTGGACACTTGTGGACGACAGCGCACGCCCGCTGTTTGATTCGGCCGACTTCAGCTTTCGCGCGGGTCAGCAGAGCGCGTGGCCCTGGGTAATGCTGCGTCCCCCGGGCGAGCGCCAGGACTGGTATTTCTTCGGATACGGGCACGACTATAGAAGTGCCCTTTATGACTTCACGAGGGTCGCGGGTAAGATCCCGCTGCCACCGCGGTTCGCATTCGGCGCCTGGTGGTCGCGTTACTGGTCTTATAGTGATCAGGAATTCGAACAGCTGCTTCAGCAATTCCAGACGCACGACATTCCTCTGAGCGTGCTCGTGATGGACATCGATTGGCATCCCACCTTCAACGAAGTCCTTGGTAACAATCAAATGGATGCTTCCGGACACCGTCTCGGCTGGACCGGCTATTCATGGAACAAGCTCCTGTTCCCTGATCCGGCAAGTTTCTTGTCGAGTGTTCATGAACAGGGGCTCAAAACCACGCTCAATATTCATCCGGCGTCTGGTATTCAGCCGTGGGAGGACAGCTACCCTGCAATGGCACGCTCGATGGGAATCGATCCCGCGGGTAAGCAATATGTGCCATTCGACATCACTGACAAAAAATTCGCCGCCAATTATTTGAACTATGTAATCCATCCTCTCGAACATCAGGGGATCGATTTCTTCTGGCTCGACTGGCAGCAAGAGGACGCCACGAAACTAGCCGGCGTGAATCCCACGTGGTGGTTGAACTATGTGTTCTTCACCGACCAGGAACGCGAAAAGAAACGGGCACTGCTGTTCCATCGATGGGGGGGGCTGGGCAATCATCGTTACCAGATCGGGTTTTCGGGTGACACTATTTCCGTCTGGGATTCGCTGGCATTTCAACCCTATTTCACCGCAACGGCAGCGAACGTCGGGTATACGTATTGGAGCCACGACATTGGCGGCCATCAGCCGGGTGCGATTGAGCCCGAGCTTTACTTGCGCTGGATTCAGTGGGGAATTTTCAGCCCAATCCTGCGGACTCATACCACGAAGAATCCGGAAGCGGAGAGGCGCATCTGGGCGTATCCTGAGCCCTATTCTGACTTGATGCGGCAGTGTTTCGTGCGTCGTGATGCGATGCAGCCCTACATCTATACCGAAGCCAGAAAGACCCACGATACCGGTGTTGGATTCCTGCGGCCACTTTACTATGACTGGCCGGAAGCCACCGAAACGTACGACGCAAAGAACGAATACATGTTCGGCGACAGCATCCTCGCCGACCCGATAACACAACCGGTGGCAGGGGATTCACAACTCGCCCGCACCACCGTCTGGCTCCCTCCCGGGGACTGGATCGAGTGGGACACCGGAGCCCGTCTGCAGGGCCCTGCAACGCTGAAGCGTAGTTTCTCTCTCAGTCAGATTCCCGTATACGTGAAGGCAGGGAGCATCATCCCGATGCAACCCTCAACGCATTTTCCAAGACCGTCGACAGAGCCGCTGATTTTAAGCATCTTCCCCATGAACGATCGGCAGGTATCAACCTATCGTGTCTATGAAGACGCGGGAGACACGCCGGGATACGAGTATGGAGAAAGCGCATGGACTCCGATTCGTGCCTCGTTAAACCAAGACGGGACATTGTTGAACATCAGCGTTGCTCCCGTCGAAGGCCACTACCCGGGAATGCCAACCGAGCGCGCTTATGAACTGAGACTTCCTGGAAGTTGGCCTCCCTCCCAAGTCAGTGTAAACGGTGAGTCGTTGCCTTTTGCAAAGCGAAAGGGCACAATCGGCTGGCGCTTTGATGGTGATACTCTGACTACGATCGTGTCTACTCCGCGCGTTTCCGTAAATAGCTCGCTCAAAATTTCGTTGCGCTTTGGGGTGGAGTTGGCGCAGAATCGCTCGCTCCTCGATGGATTCGCGGGCAAACTGGCTCGGCTCCGCGAAACGTATGATCTGCTGAACGCGAATTGGCCTGTAGCGTGGTCTCCAGACGAACTGGTGAGCGCTATGCAGACCGGCGACCGCGTCAGTTATTTTCCAAAGACTGCCCTGGATGAGATTGGCGTCTTACAAAAAAAGCTCGCTGCTTTGCCGGAGTTGATCGAGGCGATGCATGCAACTGAGTCTTCGCCGGGATTCGCAACAATAGCAAGCGGATCCGGTTCGGATCATCCACAAAATAAGCTCGTACACTATAACTCAGTGATTGACACGGCGCTGGCTCATATTGCGGGCATTACCGAAACGCAGCCACGGGCAAGCAGGGAAGTGAGGACGGCGGCGCAGCCGTAGCCGGAGTGCGAAGCATAGTTCGCAAATGCGGTATTCCGCTCGCGCTGGCGGCCTTCCCTGTCTTTGGCCAAATTGTAGCTCGTGTTCCCCAGTTCCAACTCACGCCGCTCCATGGTGTCGATATCGTCCTGCGCAATTCGCCAACCCCGCGCAAGTACTTGATTGAGACCATGCCCGGCGGTGTGGCCCTGCTCGATTACAACAATGACGGACTGCTCGATATTTTTCTGGTGAATGCCGGCCACGTGCCGAACCCACTCCGCAGTCCAGCTCAGTTCGGGCGCGACAACCCTGCATACTGGAACCGCCTCTACCGTCAAAACAAAGACGGCACCTTCACCGACGTCACGGCGCAAGCCGGCCTGCAGCACGCCGGGGACAGCAATTACGGAATGGGAGTTGCCGTTGGAGACTACGACAACGATGGTTTTCCTGACATCTATGTCACCAGCTTCGGGAAGAACATCCTCTACCATAACAATGGCGACGGCACTTTCACCGATGTGACAGTGAAAGCGGGAGTCGCGGCAGGAGGATGGTCGGTATCCGCAGGATTCTTTGACTACGACAACGATGGAAAGCTCGATTTATTTGTTACCCGCTACCTCGACTGGTCCCCCGAAACCAGCAAGACGTGTGGCCGGATCGAAGAGCCGATGTATTGTCCTCCGGGCGAATTCGGCTCTACAACAAACATTCTTTACCACAACCGCGGGGACGGCACGTTCGATGATGTAAGTGTGGCTTCCGGAATCGCTGCAAAAAAGGGGCGCGGATTGGGCGTCGCCTTTGCCGACTATGATGGGGACGGCTTCGCCGATATTTTCGTGACTAACGACGCACTCGAGCAGTTTCTTTTTCACAACAACGGAAACGGCACCTTCAGTGAAGTTGCGCTCGACTCAGGAGCGGCTCTGAACAATGCCGGCAAAATGCCTTCGGGAATGGGAGTCGCTTTCCAGGACTATGATAACGACGGTCTTCCTGACCTTCTGATCACGCAATTGCCCCACGAGCCCTACGTCTTGTTTCACAATGACGGAAACAAATCCTTTAGTGCGCAGGAACTGGAGGCCGGCTTCGGCGCGCTCTCTGAAACCACTTCCGGGTGGGGAGTTGGTCTCGAAGACTTTGACAACGATGGCTGGAAAGATGCGTTCATTGTGCAGGGTCACGTCTTCGATAATGTGCACTCGTACGACAATTCTCTCCGGTATCGCGATGTCCCTTTACTGGCTGTGAACAATCGAGGGCACTTCGAAAGAGGAAATGTCGGGCCTACTCGGCCGGTCGCCGGCCGTGGCGCCGCCTTCGGCGACCTCAACAATGATGGATGGATCGACGCAGTGACGACCTCACTCGGAGACAGGCCGCAATTCTATTTGAATCGCGGCGGCAAATCGCACTGGCTGACGATTACGCTTCGCGGGGTGAGTAGCAACCGCGATGGATATGGGGCTCGTGTTCAGGTCAATGGTCAAGTGAGGTTCGCGACAGCGGCGGGAAGCTATCTTTCTTCGAGCGACAAGCGATTGCACTTCGGCTTGGGAGATAATCGCAAGGCGGAAATTGAAATCCGCTGGCCGTCAGGAATTCGCCAGACTTTGCCAGATGTTCCGGCAGATCAGTTTCTTACCATCAAGGAGCCTGAGCGGAAATGATCCAGGTATTCCTGTTCGTGCAGTTGCTGCTGCTCCCCCAGGCCGTCGTGCCTGGAGCGGCGGATCAGGCGAAGGTGTTTCTACAGGCGGGCATCGATGCCGAAAATCGCAATGATCTCCTCCGTGCTTTGGTTGAATTCCGCAAAGCTGCAGAGTTGGATCCGTCTTCGTCGGAAGTTCTGCTCCGACTCGGCGATGCCTACATGAAAAAGAATGATGCTGCTGAGGCCCTTGCACCTCTGAAGCGCGCCCTCGCGCTGACACCCGATTCCGTTCCCATCCAGCAGTTGTTGGGTTACGCGCTGCTAGCGCAAGGTTACGCCGCTGAGGCAATTCCTCACCTCGAAATTGCGCGTGATCCGGGTGCCTTGGGGATCGCACAACTGGAGAACGACGAGCCTGCCAAGGCGACAGTGAACTTGCGGTCCGCGTTGGAAAACGATCCCGACAATCCAGATCTTCTTTTTTATCTGAGCCGTGCCGAAACGGCAGCAGCTTCGCAATCTACCGAAAGATTGCTTGCGGAATTTCCAAACTCTGCGCGAGCGCACCAGACTCGCGGCCAGGGTTACTACCAAATGAAGATGATTCCTGAGGCGGTGAAAGAGTATGAGCAAGCAATCGGAATCCGGCCGGATTTGCCCGGTCTGCACCTCGAACTTGGGGAAATCTATGCGGGACGCGCCGAGTGGTCGCGGGCGGAAGAGCAATTTCGCGCCGAGGCGGTCTTGCACCCGGGCAGCGCAGAGGCTGCATTTCGGCTGGGCGACGCGCTCGTGCAGCAAGGAAAAATGAAAGAAGCCGCTGACCAACTGCGCCGATCCGCTTCGCTTCGTCCCAATATGCCGGAAACCCTCTATGCGATGGGGCGCGCGTTGGCCGCCGCGGATGCGAGCGCCGCCGAGCAGGCGCTTACCAGCTTGCTTAAGATCGAGCAAAATTCTCCGCTCGCCGCACAGGCGGACCTGCTTCTCGCCTCCATCCATAGAAAGCAGGGTAAGTCTGCGCTGGCCAACCGCGACATGGAGGACTACCGTCGAATCCAAGTCGGGAGGGGACAGTAAAGTCGTCACCCGTCAACGACTTTGCTGGCTTTTTCTGCACGAGCGTAAATGGACCACGTACTTCTGAGGCTCGGGCACCGCCCGCTCTTGCGACCAGGCCGGCGTCACAGTCCAAATGCGCTCACGATGAAGACAACTGGCTCTTCAAACCCCTCGAGTTAATACCGCCCTATTAGCGCGTTGCGACTAGTTCCGGAACCCCGGCCAACACTTCGTACTCGTCGTCTTTGAGCCGGAGAGAGGCCGCTGCTACGTTCTGCTCAAGGTGGTCAATCGAGGACTTTCGGGGTATCGGCAACATCGCTGCCGACCTCCGCAGGAGCCACGCAAGTGCCACCTGTGTCGGGCTGGCATGATGTGTTTGTGCGACTTGGTTGAGAACTTCGCCCGCGATGCGGCCCGCCCCCAGTGGAAACCACGGGATGAACACGATTCCATTTCGCTCGCAGTAGTCGACGACATAGTCCCATTCGCGGTCCGCGAAACTATAACGATTCTGGACAGATGCGATCGGAACGATCCGGCGAGCCCCCTCAATATGTTCCTGAGTGACGTTGGAGAGGCCGACCATGCGAATCCTTCCTTCACGTTTTAGCTCGGCTAAAGCTTCCACCGAAACATCAAAAGAAACCGCGTTGTCGGGGGCGTGCAGCTGATAAACGTCGATGTGTTCGAGGCGCAGCCGCTTCAGGCTTCCCTCGACTGCCTTGCGAAGATGATCAGGAGTTGCATTGTGTGTCCACTGATTGGGCCCCGGGCGCTCCCACCCGCCCTTGGTTGCGATCACCAGGTCAGATGGATACGGATACAGTGCCTCTGCGATCAGTTCTTCGCTGACATGCGGCCCGTAGGAATCCGCCGTATCGATGAAATTCACGCCGAGTTCGACAGCGCGGCGGAGAACCGCCAACTCTGCTTTGCGGGTGAAGAAATGTCCTCGCGGCAACGAATGCGAGGCCCACAGAAGCGACAGCCACCGAATACCCAAGGGCATGACGCAGCTTGGGTCGTCGGAGCCAATTGGATATGAACTGGTCAGACATTTCCAGCCCTTGTCAGCAGCTTGCCAAAGTACAACGAACTGTAGCAGATTGTCCGCTACGTCGCTGCGCTCACCTTTAGCGGAGGAGCGCCGAAGCCGCTCAGGAACAGTATAGAGATGCCGCGATGGTCACCTTAGCCTCACGGATTCTGGTGGTGATTGCAATCGTCCGTGACTAGCCTTATGAACCCGATGTGCGTGAGCTTGCGTCTAATCCGTCATGACACTGGCCAGGAGGATTCGCACATGGCGAGCAGCAGTTTAACAGCACTCATTACCGGGGGAACGAGCGGAATCGGTCGCGCCACCGCCAACAAACTGGCGCAGCTTGGCATCCATGTTTTGGTCGTGGGCCGAAATCCGGAGCGCGGGAAGAAGACGATCGACGAGATTCGCGCGGCAGGAGGCAAGGCGGACTTTATCGCTTCTGATCTTCACGATGCAGCCAGCGCACGCGACGTCGCAAACAGGGCGATCGAACTCGGAAATGGCCACGTCGATATTCTGATCAACAATGCCGGGATCTATCCGTTCGGTCCGACTCAGGAAATGACCGAAGAACAGTTTGACCACGTTTTTTCAATCAATGTTAAGGTGCCGTATTTTCTGGTCGCGGAACTTGCCCCACTGATGGTAAAGAGAGGCAATGGTGCAATCGTCAATTTGTCGACCATGGTTGCAGATTACGGAGCACCGGGAATGACTCTTTACGGTTCGAGCAAGGCCGCTATCAATCTGTTGACGAAAACTTGGGCTGCTGAATATGGACCGAGCGGCGTCCGCGTGAATGTGGTGAGTCCTGGCCCTACCCGCACCGAAGGTACGGATGCGATGGGCGAAAGTTTGGTGCAATTGGCGTCGCAGGCACCGGCAGGCCGTCCGGCTTCCGCCGACGAGATCGCGGAGGCAATTGTCTTCTTGGCGACAGATCGCGCCAGCTTTATTTACGGGGCAAAGCTCGCCGTGGATGGAGGACGCACCGCGATCTGAAGTAAGATTACGAAACCTCCTTCTCTAAGTTGTCAATTCTCAGTTCCGAGCCGCAAGGAGAACGCAATGGCAAGTCTTCAAGAACGCCTGGATGAATTCAAGAAATCATTTGAATCCGGAGCTCCGCCCTACAACGCGCCGCACGAGGTAATTGAAACCATGCATCGCGCCACGGTCCGAGCTCAAATCTACGGGATCGAGGGGCGAGCGTTGAAGGCGGGGGACCGTGCTCCCAGTTTCAACTTGTTTAATCAGGATCATATACAGGTAGACTCGGGGGATCTCCTCCGCCAGGGGCCGCTGGTAGTTAGCTTTTTCCGAGGGCACTGGTGACCCTACTGCAATATGGAGCTGGAGGCTCTGGAGCAGGTCCATTCCGAAGTGCGAGCATTGGGAGCACAGATCGTCGTAATCACTCCTGAGCTCGAACGGTATACGCGCGCTCTACACAAAAAGCTGAACCTGACCTTCGATATCCTGACGGACCTTCACTTAAAAGTCGCGGAACAGTTTCGGCTCGTTTTCACCTTTCCCGATTACTTGCGCGATCTTTACAAGTCCTTCGGCAGCACTCTGGACAGGTTCAACGATGAACCGGAATATCGATTGCCGATGGAAATACGTATCCTCTGCATGTTCCAAGATTTCGCGAATGAGCCGCTGGCGGCTTGAACCGAGATTCGGTTCTGCTTCGGCGAAGCGAATCTCCAGAGCCGTCATCCATGGCTTTCGTTCTTCGCTCGGCTCGATCTTGGATTTGCCGTTTGCCTTTGAGGGTTCGAGTCTCATCTTCAATCCATAACCACTGCCTGCTCACATAAGCCGCCATCACGAATCGGTTTCGGGTGGCGACACATTTGCAGGGAAGCCAGTATAGCGAGTGTTTGCCGATGGCCCGGAGTCCCGTCTTCACGGAGGCGCGGCCCACTACGGTCATCAGCAACATTCGATGAAGTCTATCACCAAGCGGACGCTTACCGCATTAAATGGTGCACAATACCTGAGGAATACACCATGTGTTGCTTTAGCGGTAACATTCGGGTCAGTGATCCGCTTTCAGGTTTTTTGTGGCGCAGAGGGAAAAGCGCTCGTTGCACCTGTGGGTATCGCGTCTTCGTCTGCTCGCACATGGCCTTAAGCGGTGACTTGACCCCGGTGCTCGCAAAGCACTCGAAGTCGTTTTCGCTCATTGACTGCATCTCGGTGGGCGTTGACCGGTGTAAGAACTGAATTTGTATTGATGGAAAACAACCGCCTTTATATTTATCTCCTCATACAATACGCAAACAGTCACTCGCAAAACTTAGATGAACGAACCCGGAATTGGTCGCCGACTCGATGGAGCCCCGAAAGTCGGGGTAGGAATGGCGAGATGACAACAGGACTCGTCGCTGAAGTTTGGCTTTTGGCCCACTTCAGAACGTCCCGGATCTCACGTAGGCGATCGGAAATGCGAAAGAAAAGGAATCCAGAATCACTCTCAGGACTCAATGACTCTGAGCAGAAGCACAACGGAAAGGAACATCGCATGAAATACCCCACTTCTTATCGCACTGCACGGATTGATGGACTTTCAATCTTCTACCGGGAGGCTGGTCCGAGAGACGCGCCAACACTCCTGCTCCTGCACGGTCTGCCGTCGTCTTCGCGAATGTTCGCGCCGCTTTTCGCCCGCCTCTCCGATCGCTATCGCATGGTCGCTCCTGACTACCCTGGCTTCGGACACAGCGATTGGCCGGATCCCAAACAATTCGCTTACACATTCGATCACTACGCCGACATCATGAATCGGTTTACCGAAACGCTCGCGCTCTCGCGCTACACACTTTACATGCAGGATTATGGCGGGCCGGTGGGTTTCCGAATGGTGCTGGCGCACCCCGAGCGCGTAGAAGCTCTGATTGTTCAAGATGCAGTTGCCCATAACGAAGGCCTGGGGACAAACTGGAAGACGCGCCGCGAGTTTTGGGCGCATCGCGCTGCCAATGAGGACGCACTGCGCACCAATCTCTTGTCGCTGGAGACCACGCGTTTACGCCGTGCCGGAAACGATCCTGACGTCGAACGCCATGACCCGGATCTGTGGACGGACGAATTCTATTTTCTGAATCAGCCGGGCCAGGCCGAGATTCAAAGCGATCTGTTCTACGACTATCGCACCAATGTCGAGGCCTATGCGAAATGGCAAGCGTGGATGCGCCACAACCAACCGCGCCTGCTGGTGATCTGGGGAAAATATGAGTCATCGTTTGACTCGTCGGAGCCGGAATCCTACCGGCGAGATGTGCCCAATGCCGAAGTCCACATTGTCGATGGTGGCCATTTCGCGTTGGATACGGCTGCTGATGAAATCGCTGCGTTGGTGGAAGGATTCGTCGGTTCTTCACGCGAGGCTTCACGCAGCGCCGGGCGGGATAAAGCCGCTTGAGAGCAGCCGGTGAGGCACATCTGTAGGCTCCAACCGATAAAACGAAGGGTTACTTATGTCGGGCAAGAAAACAGCAATCATCACCGGAGCATCACGCGGTATTGGCGCAGGTTTAGTCGAGGGCTTTCTGGAGGAGGGTTATAACGTCGTCGCGACATCCCGTCACACCAATCAGAAGTTAACAGCCTCCGGCAGCCTGGTTCGCATCGATGGCGATATCGGCAAGCAGCAAACTGCTGCCGATGCTGTCGAAGCAGCAATCAAACACTTTGGAACCATCGATGTTTTGGTGAATAACGCCGGCATCTTCCTCAACAAAGCTTTCACCGACTTCACCATCGAGGACTTCGACGCTCTTGTTTCCACGAACCTGTTCGGATTCTTCTACATGACCCAGCGCACCGTGAAAGAGATGTTGAAACAAAAATCGGGATGCATTGTGAGCATCACCGCGGCGCTTGCCGATCGGCCGATCGCCGGCGAAAGTGGTTCGGTTTCGATGATTACGAAGGGTGGCTTGAATTCAGCAACCCAGAATCTCGCAATCGAGTATGCAAAAGATGGCATCCGCTTTAATGCCGTGGCTCCTGGCGAGGTGGATACGCCAATGCACCGAAATGAATCAAACGGCTCTTCTTTGCAGCCGGCTATCAAAAGGGCGACAGTAAAGGATATTGTCGATGCCGTTCTTTACCTGGTAAAAGCAGGTCATGTGAGTGGAGAGATACTCCATGTGGATGGCGCTGCGCCGGCTCGTCGTTGGTAGCTGGAAGACAATGCATTTTATATTCTTGTCAAATTTGAGAGCTCAAGATACGGATGAACGATCGGCAAAAGAATAATCGTCAAGAGAGTGATGAACAAAAGAAGGAGCAGTCTTCTGCAGCGCGGGATCAAGTGAGCTATACCCGCATTGGGTAGCCAATCAGTCGTGGCTGATGTTCGGATTCCCAGGCGCGTAAGTCACATCAACCGCGGTAGCCGGTCCTTGCGCACTTTGGAAACCGCGGACGATGAGCTAGCTCATATCAGGAGAACAGACTCGATTTCGAAAAGGAGAACAACAATGACAACAAAAGGAAAAGTCTTGGTACTGGTCTCGAGCGGTCATGGCCTGCCCTTGAAAGATGGCAAGGTTTATACCGGCGCTGGCTACTACCTCAACGAGCTCACGGTTCCGGTTCGCGCCCTGATGAACGAGGGCTACGAAATCACTTTCGCCAACCCGAAAGGCAACACGCCCCAAATGGATGTCCATTCAGCTGTCGCCGATTTCTTCGGCGGGGATGAGGCTAGGCTTCAAGACTATCTGAAATTCCGCGACACTCTGACCGGGCTCAAAAGTCCAACTCGTATCTCGGATGTCATCGCATCCGGCCTGGATCAATATGACGCTGTTTTCGTCCCCGGCGGCCATGGCCCGATGATGGATCTTCTCGACGATCCGGACGCTGGCACCGTGCTGAGACACTTTCATAAAACATCCAAGCTGACGGCAGTGCTGTGCCATGGCCCGATTTCACTTCTTTCGGCGCTTCCGAATTCGAAGGAGTTCGTCGCGGCATTGAGCGCGGGCGATACCGCTGGAGCACACGCAATGGCTCAGGGTTGGATCTATTCCGGATATAAGGTGACTATCTTTTCAACAGCGGAAGAGCAGCAGCGGGAGCCGCTTGAGATTGGTGGTAAGGTCCTTTTCTACCCGGACTTCGCCCTGCGTACGGCGGGCGGTAATGTGAGTGTGGCCGCTCCATGGCAGAGCTACGTCCTTCAAGATCGCGAGCTGATCTCAGGTCAGAACCCGTTCTCCGATAAAGCGCTTCTGAAACTTCTTCTACCGGCACTCAGTGAGAAGAAGAAAGTGGTTTCAGCGGCATGAGATTCGGAGACGCCCGGGAAAACTCTGGAAAAACTGGGGACGCGAAAACTGGCGACAGACGGGAGTTCCCCGATGGCTTGGTCCAATTGTTTCTCCTTTTCCTCGTCAGGCTTAATCGGCAGCAGGTTTGAATACGAAAGAACCGGAATCAGGCGGATGTCTATTGGAAATGGAGACGTCAAATGAGCAGCGTACAAATTGACCAGAAGAGCTATGAGATGCCCCCGAAAGAAGGGATCAGCATCGCGCATTTTCTCACCGTCGCCGACGTCGAGCGATCGGCTCGCTACTACGAAAAGGTCTTCGGCGCTCGCATTCTGACCATGGGTGACGGCAACGCGCCTCCGTACCTTCAGCTTGCGAATATCTGGATGATTCTAAACGTTGGAGGCGGGCCGACCCCGGATAAGCCGACGGTAACTCTCAGCGTCCCAGACCCAAATCACATCAACAGCTTTATGAATTTCCGCGTTGCGGATATTCAAGCGTGCTACAAATTATGGAAAAGTCGAGGAGCCGAATTCATCACCGAACCGATCCCCAAGTACGGCGAGATTCGCTGCTACATCCGCGATCCTGACGGTTATATCATCGAAGTCGGACAGAGCACTACCCTCACCTACGGTTAACGCTCGGTCCGGTACGGATATCCTCAATCGGGGGGCGCGCGTTCACCATGAAGCTGGAACTGCCCCGACAGGTACGCCCGATACCTGCCAGGGCAGTAGCACGGCATGAAACTGACAAAATAACGGAGCCGTCAAAATAACCGATGCGCGCGATTCCATCGCAGGAGCTCGAACATGCGTCCTGACATTGCCCCCGGAGGCATTTTCCCCGACTACGAACTGCCCGATCACACTGAAACGTTGCGCAAGCTGAGCGAACTGCAGGGCGATGATCCGCTGATCCTCACGCTTGCGCGGGGGCACTATTGCCCGAAGGAGCACCAGCAGCATTTGGAACTCGCCGCCTTCTACCCGAAGATTGCCGTGTCGTACACTCAGATCGCTACGATCGCCACCGACGATCACCATACTCTGCAGGAATTCCGGGCGTCAGGCGGAGCCCAGTGGACATTCCTTTCGGACACCGAGCGAAAAGTTCAGAAGGATCTCGACATCCAGGAGTACACCGACCCCGAGCACAACCCGATGATCCCGCATACGCTCGTGCTCAAGCCGGGCCTCGTGATTTCTAGCATCTACAACGGCTACTGGTTCTGGGGACGTCCGTCGGTCATCGATCTTTGGCACGATCTGCGCGTGGTGACCAGCCAAATCCGCCCAGACTGGGATCTGAGCAAACCCGGACTCCGCGAGGCATGGAATGCTGGTGACTTCTCGCCTTTCCACGGGTGGAATAAGAAGGCCAGTGTGGAAGATGCCTCAGTTGTACGGAAGAAATAGATTGAGAAATCTAAAGCATTAATTTGTATTTCTCGTACTCAAAACGCTCTATGGGCAATGCCCTGTGGCGAAACAGAATTACGAGACGACAGCACGAATCTCCAACGCGTACGAAGCGTCGCGTCAACCCCAAGAGTCAAACCCAAGCTCAGTCTGTCCGGTACCGTTTCTACGGTGGTTATGCAGCCACCAAAACGTTGTAAGTTGTTTAAACTACAGTTTTTGCTAGCCCGGAAAAGGCTGGCGTCGGGGGTTCAACTCCCTCCCTGGCCACCATCATTTTTACTTATAAAATCAACAATGTTCCTGCTACTCCGCCATTGACGAAAACGGCTTCTGGCGGTATCAAGTGCTCAAAAACAAGAAATGGTGTTAGGTGCAGTTGCCGCCGCACGTCATTGCGTTACTGCGACCCTGCCGGACGCAGCAGATTCACAACCAGACTATTTTTTCTGGAGCGGAAAATCCGAAAAGAAGAACGCCGCCGACCCGTGGCAGCGTGATCTCGCTACTCTTTGGCCGCTGGTGGACACAAAGCGTGCACAGTTCCACCGCTTCAAGGATGGGGAGGGAATCGTGCGGCTCAGCATCCGCGACGACATCACCGGAAATCTGGTGAAGCTCGGTTCGCACCTTTTCCGAAACACCTTTACCGTCGCTCGCCGTGTGTACAGCCTGATGGGATGGGATCGAATTGCCCAGCTGATCGGTGACGACCAACGGACTGTCGAGGTGCACTATGGTCCTTACACGGAGGACGTTAAGGAGTCGATTGCGGCTGATCTGCGTCAGAGTTTCCCGTCCGTGAACCCGGAACATGAGATTGGGACCCACGCTTCGATCCCTTTCGCCGTGGGCCTCGGCGCGCGGGCCTGAGGTTCTCCGGGAGACGTAGTTGCTGGATCATTTGGGCCACGACGGAATGCGGAACAAAGATGCGATTGCCGTCCTTCATCACGAGCGGGTGCCCTTTGAACCTGCGGTACACGCGATGTCGGGTCCAGCCCAGCATCTCGCAGAGTTGCTTCACATTGTAGTGTTTCTCGATCAACATGCGGCATCCTTCTCTTCCCTGGCGCCACTATTAGATTTGCCCCCCGCCACCCTCAAAGTGGCCGGATGGGTCTGTTTCGTGGTCCCTGTTCTCGTCCCGGCGCAGGCGAAATTTCCGGATTCCGCTGTGGTCCTGACTGCACCTTCCATGCTTCCCTGAAACGGCGATCCACTACCCTGGCTCGGTTTGTCGCGACAATTCCTCTATCTGATCTGAATGAGGGCAACAGCCGTAACAAACTAATGCCAGTAAGGATCGCGGTCTCTTGTGATGAGAACCCTGAGCTTGGCTTCCTCGGGACAGCGCATCCATTCCACATCTCCAAAATCATCGACCCCTTTGTATCTGTACTCACAGCACTTAGCGTTGGATTTCGCTGGTTTGAACTTCGCCTTCTCGTTCGTTTCGTCGCCAGGTAGACGCTTGCGGCAAGCGTAAAGAAAAATCAAGAAAACCCTTCAAACTTGACATTCTTGTTGCAATTCTTGATTGATGCTGGCAAACTTCGCATCAACCTCCCCTCGTGGCCAAGTGCTGTTGCTGGGGCGTAGTTCGATACTTCCGGCCGTGAGGCCAAATTTCTGTGGTGAATCACATAGTCAAAGAATTAGGCGGAATGGAATGGGTGAGTGCGTAATGAACTCGGATACGGAATTGCCTTCACGTTTGGGTGATCGTCGCACAGCACAAAATAGCCACGACCAAATCCCATCAGGAGCCCTGAACCCGATGAATGCGCGCATTTTGGTAGTTGAAGATGACCAAGACCTGAGAACCGCCCTTTGCGATCGACTTCGAGGCGAAAAATATGTTGTCGAAATTGCAAAGGATGCTGAAGAGGGAATGGATAAAGTAAATACATCTCCTTTCGATCTTCTCATCGTTGATGTGATGCTGCCCTACCACAGCGGCTTCGACCTCTGCCGCGAGCTGCGCCAATCTGGCCTGGTTACTCCCATCATGTTCTTGACCGCAAAAACATCGTTGATGGATAAAGTTGTAGGATTGAAACTAGGCGGTGATGATTACCTCACCAAGCCCTTTGAGGCGGACGAATTGACGGCGCGAGTTGAGGCGCTGCTGCGCCGTTCTCGATTTGGTTCCGTAAGGTCGTCTACTGTCAATGCCGTTCACGACATCGGCTCTCTGCGTGTGGATATGCGTCGACAGGAAGTTACGCGCGACGGAAAGCACGTGGATCTTACAGAACGAGAATTCCAACTCTTGTGTTACTTGATCGATCATGCGGGAGAGACGGTTTCAAGACGAGAGCTCCTGCGCGCAGTGTGGGGGTACGATTCGGTAACTTATAGCCGCACTGTAGACGTACATATTCATACCTTACGGCAAAAACTCGAAATGGATCCGAATCAGCCTAACCTCATCAGAACGGTAACAGGCAGCGGGTACAGGTTTCTTCGCGATTGATAGGTTTGGGGGGCGCTGCCTTCTTGGCACGATCTTTTCATTCAACTTTTAGATCAAACTGGCTTCACACTGTCCACTTGTTTGTGTCGCTAGCTCTGTACGTTTCCACGCAGGAACTGCTCCGGACGCATTTCTCACATAGCAGTCGTTGTTCAAAGTTTGAATGATCAGATCTTTTGGCGCCCACCCCTGTTGCCATTAAGGGTAGCTCCACCATTCTGGCGAGCAACCCCCTCTTGATGTAAAGAAATGTTAAGTATCTGTGCTTTGGTGTTAAGTCCAATCAAATCTTATCAATTCTAGAGATCTTTTGCGGTCCAGCAAATAACCCCACGACGGTACTGGTAATGTCACGCCTGTCTCGACGGCGCCGCGATAGCGCCCGCAGGTGATCAAGGGGGCTGACACGTATGAGAAGTAGCTATGCATTCTGTCTATCGCTTCTTCTGGTAGTGATTGCGAGCCGAGCTGCGAACAGCCAATCGTTCCGCGTTCAATGCCCAACCAGCACGATTACGCACCCAGACCCGAACAACTCGGGCGTGAACAACTCGGAACCGCTCTATAACGGGCCGACGCAATTCTCGAGCACTTTGGCCGCAGTCACATCCTCGACCACTGGCGGATACGTTGTGCCCGTCGCGGGAACTGTGAACGGCGCCATCAAGTGCCAGCAGATCTCAGGTGGTGACGGCTACTCGACAATGGCTGACGGCACACAGATCTTCATGTTCGCCTTCGGGCCGCTTTCTGGATTGGCGGATATCGCGGCTGGCCAAGCAGGTCCCCAATTCCCGAACGTCTTCAATACGCCTTACCCAGGCTGTACCGATGTCAACCACTGCAGCAACCCTTTACTGCGCGGCGATCCCGCCACGACCGATGGTGCTACCAGCGGTGCTGCGCCGGGCACGGTCATGCCTGAGAGTGCGGCCAAGTTTCAATGGAACGGAGCGGTTGGCCTGCAACCCGAAGTCGTACAGACCGTAAATATCTCTGACATGGTTGAGGGCCCTCTCCCTGCGCCCGGCACCGCTCCGGACTGCCCTGTTCCCAGTGCGAACACAGTGACGGCTTACACCTACGAGCCACTCCGTATTCCCGCAGGATCGCAGATCGTCATCAGCAATTCTCCCAATAGTAGTACTGCGATTCCGGCCGGCTACGTGGGTACCTACACGATCACTTGCGTGGACAATAACGTCATTGCCCCGAGCGGCTTCGCCCAATACGCCTTCCAGTATCAAGATCCGGCTGGCGGACTCGCGGTGCAAAGCCTTCTGAGTGGCGTGAACGCGTCAACGCCGCCTGTTATTGATGGGCACGTGGATCCCCGCCAGATCATGGATGTCGGCGTGATGAACGGCAACATTCCGGGCCCCTTGGCCGCGTTTGATGAGGACGACGAATTCTTTCTTACCCTCACCAACGTGGGCATGATCATGCGGCCCGATTTGTTCGAACAGCACACTGTCCACTTCCACGGTTATCCCAACGCCTCATCTTTCTACGACGGCGTTCCCGACGCTTCGGTCGCCATCAACATTGGTGCCAGCTTCACTTATTACTACCTCGCTCCTGATGCCGGGACTTACTTCTGGCATTGCCACATCACACCGCCAGAGCATTTGCAGATGGGCATGGTGGGACAGCTCTATGTGCGGCCGCGGCAAGATCGCGTACCCGATGGCGGCGACCTATATAACTACCTTGGGCTGCAAAATGGGTACGCTCCTTCCTACACAGCTTTGGGCTTCAAAGGTCAACCAGATCTGCGCACGGAATGCAATCCCGGCGCTGACATCCTCTGCAGCGCGACGATGCCGGCTGTCAACACCGGCGCACAGCGACTCTCCGCCGGAACTCTCTGCAACGGTACTAGTGTTAGCGGGGAGGGAACTAAACCCGATTATGTCTACAACGACGGCGACGGCTCAACCTGTTACGACGTCACCTATCCCATCCAGATGCATGGGTTCGATCCTAACTTCCACTTCGTCGGCATGACCTTCAATCCCGAACTATTTGCAGACATGAAGGACAAGTACTTCCTGTTGAACGGACGGAGCTACCCCGACACGGTCACTCCCGGCCCGCAGGCCACAATCTCAAGTGACGGCCAGATGCATTACTCGCAGCCTATGCCGGCCATCATCAACATTCCAGTTGGCGGAAAAGCATCGCTGCGTCTGGTCAACCTGTCGGTAGCGGAGTATTTCACGCTACAGAGTCTCGGTGTTCCGATGCACGTCGTCGGGTGGAACGCCAAGCTACTGCGCGATCAGACGGGAAACAACACCGAGTACTGGGCGAACTCGATCACGCTAGGTGGCGGCGAATCCAACGACGTGATTCTGGACGCCAGTGACGCCAGCTGTAACTACGACGGCCAACATACTGGCTGCGCAACGCAGCTCTATCCAGCGGGCAGCGTCTTCTACGTCTACAGCTCAAACCTTGACTATCTGTCCAATGATGCGGAGAACTTCGGCGGAATGATGACCGAGGTCCACATCTGCAAAAGCGTGACAGGCGGAACCCATGGAAACACCTGCAATAACTAGGAGAGCCGCAATGAGGCTGATGAACATGAAAAACGCGACATCCAAGACGCAACTGCTCATGGCGCTGGTGGTGGCAGTAACACTGTTGCTCACTCCGGCCGCTTTCGCTGCGGCTCCTGGAATCACTAGCACTACGGGAACAGCCGGGACTTTCAAACTGACAGCCCAAGATGCATACCTAAACCAACCGGACGGCGAGGCAGTGTATTCGTGGGGCTACGGTTGCGCGAACGGCTCTGCCCCAAGCTTCCAGCCTGCGGCGATCGCCGGTGCCTTTTGCAACACCATGCAGGTTCCGGGTCCCACCATGATCGTCACGGAAGGGCAGACTGTTACTGTCAGTCTGACCAACAATCTTCCTACCGCAGCCGGCAACACCTCGATTCTGTTTCCCGGCTTCATTGTCAGCGTTACCTGTCCCGTATCCACAACGCCGGGAGCTCCGCAACAGGGCATTTTGACGTGTGAAGCTGTGCCGGGCGGTTCAGTGACTTACACCTTCACGGCATCTGCGCCAGGCACTCACGCTTATTACAGCGGAACTCAGGGCGATCTCCAGGTTGAAATGGGACTGTACGGTGCCATTATCGTGCTTCCGAAAACGATTCCTGCCGACTGCGACAGCACCAGCGCGAATGGTGGTTACCATTACTTAAATGTCCAGGCGCAAGCGTATTGGAAGGAGAACGATTTTCGGCTGACGAACGCCAGCGGCGGGAAGGGAGCCGCCTACGATCACCCTGGAAGCTGCTACGACCGGGAGTACCTGTTCCAGTGGGCTGAGATGGACTCAAGAATTCACCGTGAGGCTCAGGCGCAGGTTCAGGCACGAATCGGCTGCACGGCTGGAACGATGGGATGCAGCCTCGATGTACAGACTGAGCCCTATCATCCCGCGTACTTCCTAATTAATGGGCGATCCATGCCTGACCTCATGGATCCCAACTACGCATCGGAGTATCCGCACCAGCCCTATAACGGCAACCCGCACATGCACCCCGGCGAGCTCACGCTGATCCGTACCGTCGGACAAGGGCGCTGGCAGCATCCGTTCCACGAACACGCGAATCACGTCCGCATTCTGGCGCGCGATGGCAATTTGATTCTTAGCAATTCCGCGGTTCCGATTTCTTACAGCACGCCCGGCGGTGCCGCAGTCTCTGCTACGGGTCTCGCTGGCATCCTGATGTTCAACACCGATACAACCCCAGGAGAGGCATTTGACGGAATCTTCTACTTCACTGGCCGCGGATTGAACTGGGATCCCTACGGTCACCACCCGGGTCCTGACACGGGCACCTCCCCGGATGGCACCGGTAACCCCGCGACGGATCCTCTGGCCCATTTAACCTGCACGCCAGACGCGAATGGCTACAACACATTGGGCACGTCGTATACGCAGGTCAATTTTTTCGAGTGGTGCCAGGACCACAACAAGCCGGTCGAAGTAAATCCGTTTGGCGATGTGGCTTCTGGCGGACCGGCCACTCTGCCCGATCCAAATGTTCTTACTAACGGTGCCTGGTACGGCGGCACGCCATATCTGGGACCGGATGCGACCTTGCGCGCGCGGATGCCTACCTGTACCAGTATCGCTGGGACCGGCACCCCCACTCCCGGCACTAACTGCACCACATTGCAGCCCGCTAACGTGCAGGCCAATCCCGCCAACGAGCGTGGTTGGGCCTTTATGTGGCACTCGCACAACGAGCGCGAGATTACAACCAACAACGTTTTTCCCGGCGGCATGTTGATGATGATGCTGGTAGATTCCCGTGAATTTGTGATTGACGAGAGCTTGTGAACGACCCATGTGACCTGAGGGCGGGTCCGCACCTGCCCACACGGCCACCAGGTTGAGCCCCCCAACCCGGCGGATGGCCTAGGAAAGTTGTGCCCAGGACCGATCGAGAACAAGAGAGGCGAGAACAATGATCCGGATCAACGATTCGCAGTCCAAATCTACCCTGAAGGCCGCATTCATAGTGAGCGTGATCCTTCTCTTTGCTGCTGCGGCCCTTGGCCAGCAGCAGATCAATCTGACTGCAGCACCGACCACCGCAACCATGCCAGACGGCACAGTCGTGCCGATGTGGGGTTATTTCTGCGGTCCAGTCGTCACCGGTTCGACGGCATCCTGCGCCTCTTCGAATCCGAATTCGCTGACGCCTGCGGGAGTTACCCCATCGCCGTGGGCAGCGACGAAAGCCTACTCACAGGGCAATGTGATTTTGGATTCGAACGGCAATGTTCAGACGGCCACCACTGCAGGCACAAGCGGAGCGACTGCGCCCGCGACATGGGGCACGACCACCGCGGCCACGACTCTCGACGGCACCGTAGTCTGGACTTTTCAGTCTTCCCTGGCCAACTATCTTGTTACCGCAACTTCTTGGTCGCCAGTGGTAATCACTGTTCCGCCAGGCCAAGGCCTCACGATCAATCTCACCAATAGTCTCTCCTTTACGCCCGCTGGATCCACGACGGCCAATACCATTCCAACCTCGATCGTGATTGTGGGTCAGGTGGGCGGCGGACTCGGTACTTCGCGAACTACCACGGCTAGTCCGAGTCACGCCAACGTGCAAGGGTGCCCGACTTGGTTTATCGCCGATCCCAACACACCACCGGGTGTCCCATGTACCGCGAACGACTCAGGAGCTGTTCCGCCCCAGCAGGGACCGCGCGTGCAATCGATGGCCAGCGAAGTGGCAGCAGGCGCGACCAGTACACTCACTTGGCCGCTGCTTAAACCGGGTACCTACCTGCTGGAATCGGGTACGCATCCGTCAATTCAAGTACCCATGGGACTAATCGGAATGTTGGTGGTTACCAGTGCACCCACTGGCGCCGGCGGGATTGGATCAGAAACTCTTGGCACAGCGTATCCTGCCCTCGGCAATGTTCCCCCAGTGGTGTACGGCGGAGAAGTCTCGCTGGAGTTTAGTGAAATAGACCCGGTACAGAACAAAGCGGTTGACCAGGCTGTCCGGACGGCAGGTTTCAGCGAGACGGCCGTTTGGTCAGGCATGAACAACGTTGACGGGAGCGGGACACCCGGCTGCGGACAAACGCACACCTGCTATCCGCCGGCGGTGAATTACACGCCCCTCTATTACCTTATTAATGGGCTCGCATTCAACAAAACCAATTCGCCGGCCTCGGTGTTCTCGGCAACCGCGGGAGTCTCCACTGTCGGTAGCGTTACAGCTCCTGCCACGATCGGAATCACCAACAACGTTCTCGTGCGCTTGGTGAATGCCGGCCTGCGCATGCACGTACCCTCGATCGTCGGATCGCAAACCGCAGGTTTTGACGGGGGAGGAAATCCCGCGACGGTGGCCGGATTTGGATTGGTGGCAGAAGATGGCAATCCCGTCCCGAATCAGGGAGCCCCGCGTGTTCAAACGGACCTGTTTATGGCCGCGGGAAAGACGTTCGATGTAATGATCAATGTGCCCCAGCCGCCTAGCGCGGGGGCAGTGACGCCGGACCTACCAATCTACGACCGCGAATTGAGTCTGTCGGGGAATTCTTCCGTGCGTGATGCCGGAATGCTGGCCTACATTAGCGTCAACAATTTAAACGGTGCTGCTGGGCTTCCAATAACGGCAGGGACCGGCATCTTCTCAGCTGCGCAAGCCAACCCGGACACGTACGATTCAATAGTCCCGGGGCAGCCCTTCACAGTATCGGATCCGTCGAAGGGCGTGATCGCCAACGACATTAACGTGTATGGCGCGACACTCCTTACGCCGCCGGCGAATGGCACACTCACCTGCACGCTTCTGGGAAGTGTGTCAGGGATCTGCGCCAACGGCACCTTCACCTACACTCCCAACGCGGGCTCAAATGCGACGTCAGATACTTTTTATTATTGCGCCAATGTATCGGCGAGCAGCGCGTCGCTCGCGAGCTGTCCGTCCAATTTGATGGCGAAGGTGACCCTCGGTGCTTCGACGCTTACCGGAAACCCAACCGCGATCAGCCAAACATATACGGCGAAAACGGCAACCTTCTTGAAGATTCCATCGCCCGGGCTGCTGTTGGGGAACTCGGACCCCAACAATCTGCCCTTGACCGTGGTCACCTCGTCCGCGCCAACTGCACCAACTAATGGAAGTCTGACTCTCGACGCCGATGGCGGACTTACCCTGGCCCTGGACCCAAATAACACCTCCGCGACTTCGTTCACATTCCCGTACACGGTGGGGAACTCCCAAGGTAGGACCGCCACTGGAACTGTGACAGTAAACTTCCCAGCGCCCAGTAATCTCCAGGTTACTCTGATTGACGCCCAAGCCTACAACAACTGCATATCAAGTAATCCTAATGGTAATCCCAGCGCCTGCGTCGCTGGGTTAGCGCCCATTAGCGATTATCGCTGGATCATCGAAGAAGACAAGACCTTCTGGGTCGATCCGAACTGCACTACTAACAGCAGCGTTGCTACTCCGGGCTGCCCTAAAATTGTGGGTCCGGCAGGCCAAAGCACGATCCCTCTGTTTTCCACAAATTTCCACACGAGTGCCATGGATTTTGTGGCGCAAGGGTGCACGGGGCCGCTCTCTTGCGAAGGCGGACAAACCATGTTGGACAACCGCCCTGCCTGTTCTTCTCCAGGCGTACCAGCAGGATGCAGTGCGACCGCGGGACAACACATTCCAGCGGTATGCGACGTGGGCAACGGCGCCTGCCGACCCGATACGACCGGAACTGGTTTTGCCCCTGTGTTGCCGAGCTCGGTGCACCTCGATCCCACGAAGCGCTATTACATCTCCGTGTTGCCGGGCGATGCAGCCAACCCATTCCCCGCGTATGTGGGCCAGCCCGTGTGCGGCTCTACCCCGTATAACTCTGACGGGAGCCTCAACACGCAATGCGGACACAGCATGAGTGGCGCTCCGATTCCACCGGCCTGCAACATGCTGACTACAGGGTGTACCAGCGCGAGTACGACTCCCTTTGCTGCAGTTACCGTGAAGGTGCTGCCTACGCCTCTTCCGACTGGAAAGCTGTCTGTGATGGTGTTCGAGGATGATTTTCCACTCAATGGCGAGCAGGATTCCGGCGGCGGAGTCGACGTGATTTCACCGCAGGAGCCTGGGCTAGGCGGTTTCAATATCGTCCTCTGGGATACGTATGGCACGCTCGGCGATGTAACCGGACAAGATACAAATGACATGTTCAACCAGCCGTTATCGAATGCCCTCGCGGGAACGATTGATCCCTCAACGGGTCTTGACGCCTGTCCAATTTCGGCCAACCCGCTTACCGGTCCGACCGGAGCGGGAGCAGGACTGCCCGGCGCATCGCCGGCCTCAGGCATGACCGGCATGATTGTGACTTGTCCGAAGTATGAATCTGACGGCGAGACTCTGTCCCCTCTGGCCGGGCAGGCAATCATTGAGAACCTCATGCCGGATAAGTTCGGCGTCCAAGCTTACCCGGGAGCCGACCGAATTGCGCGTGGAGAGGAGTGGCTCCAGACCAACACGCTCGATGGGCAGCACCCCCACGATACCTTCGTACGAGCTGGCGAGCCTACCTACTTCCAGGAGTACGGACCGGCGGGTTACCACGCGGCCATCGGATTCGCCAACCCGGCGCTCATTAATGCCCGTCACGACGCCGTCTGCTCTGGCGCTTTCGGCGCGGTCGGAGGCTGTGGCAACACGATTACCGGTCAGGTTGTGGCACAGCGCATGAGCCGCATACCGGACGAGAGACTCTATCCGAGCGGCTCCCCCGATCGCCGAGAGCTGGCATTCACGCAGTGCTGGGTGAGCTTGGGAGACCCGGACGCTGAGGATTTCATGTTCACGAAGTGCGACGCCAATGGGAACTTCGTGTTTAACAATGTCCCCGGGGGGAACTGGAGACTCACCCTAGGCGACCAATGGAATGACCAGATCGTTGACGGACTCGCGACACCGGCGAATGTAGGCTGTATTCCCACGTCAACCAATACCTGCACCGGCCAGAACAACCAGACTCTCAACATGGGGCAGGTTGTGGTCCAGCAATGGCAGGCCAATGTTTACACCCGCACCTTTATTGATGACAACAAGAACGGAATCTGGGATCCCGGCGAGATCGGAATTCCGCTCATCTATACCAGGGTTTACTACCGGGACGGGCATAACGCCAACGGTCTGAACACCGACTTCAACGGTGTTGCCAACTTCAACGAGACGTTCCCGCTGTTTAACTGGTACGTTGTCGAAGCGGATAGCACTCGATACAAGACTACGGGTATCCACACCGTCTACGACGCGGGTGGGCCGGCCGACGGCTCCGTCTACTGCTCGGGCGCCTCGCAAGGAGGCGGCAATGCCCCGTGCGGGACATCCACGGCCTATCAGTACATGGCCAACACCTACGAAAAGTTCCCTTTGCCCACAGATCTGTCGGTTCCGGGCGCGGTCTATTGCAGCACAGCGGATTGCAAGAACGAAGCAAGCTCATTCGCTGCCGGTACACCGATCCCCAGTTCGGGAAAACCAGGTTTGTCTACCGGCCGAATTGATCCTCCGTGGGTCTGGTCCGAGGGCGTTTCGTTGCTACTCAACCAGGGTGCCTGGGTCGAGTTCGGAAAAGCACCGTACGCCGCTTGCAATCCGGCTTCGGGCAATAACCCAGCCAACAACTCCTACTGCGCGACTGTGCCCAATCCCCTTGTCGCTGGCGGGAGCATGCTGGTGGGCGAGAACGGTGGTATCGAGGGACAGGTCACATACGCCTCGACGCGTCCCTTTGATGATGCTTCTCAAATGATATTGCAGCCTTGGGAACCGCTTGTTCCGCACGTAACCATCAACCTCTACCAGGAAGGATTTGCCGCGGACGGCGTTACGCCAACCCTCACGCTGGTTGACACTACGCAAACCAGCAGTTGGGACGATTGGGCACAAGGCTTCTACCCGAATAGCACCGCGGGTTCCGGAACAGGGGCAGGACAAAAGCCCTACCTGAGCTGCCCGGGTCAAGGCACAGCTGCCACTGATGTCTTCTTTTATACGTTGTATGACCAGCCGCAATATCTTGACTGGTACAACTCTCAACACAATGGTGGCACGCTGCATACGCTCCCATATAACTCCCAGTTCAAGTGCTACGATGCGATGAAGATCTTCGTCCAGACCCAGCCGGCACCGTATGACGGGCATTACTCGTTCCCCAGTTCGCTGGGTGTCGATCCGACGAGTGGAAAATTGCTTGCCACATTCGGCTCGACGAACGGTCAACAATCGTCTATGGCGGGGACCAACTGCACGGTCTGCGTGGCGAATCCTGACAAGACTGACAACTATCGCTACGGCACCCCTATGCTGCCTCCCGGCAAGTATCAAGTGCACGTGATCATGCCTCCTGGTTATGAGGTTTACAAAGAGGAGGACAAGAACCTCCTGATTGGCGACAACTTCATCGCCCCGGTCACACAGCAATTCGGTGGGTTGGGTGCGGACATCTTCATCATCCCCGACCAAGCCTCCGTCGCATCGATGTACGATGAAAGCAACGCTGGCTACAACCCCACTAACTTCCAAGACCAGACTACCGGTCTTGGCCTGTCGGACGAACTCTCTGGCGTCCCAGGGTACCCCGGCTTTCAAGATCCTGTGTGGCCGTGCGTTGGCGAGCAGCGCGTTGTGCCCGATTACCTGAGCATCTTCCCGCAGGCGAAAGAAGTGGCTCCATTCGCCGGAGCTGTTCGGCCTCTGTGCGATCGCAAGGAAGTGAACTTGGCCAGCCAGATGTCAGTGAGAATGCATTTCGCGATTTTCACCTCAACCCACATCGCTGGGCATTTCACTGGTGTGATCACCGACGATTTCACGTCGGAATTCGATCCGTTTGCGCCAATGTTCGGCGAGAAATTCTCGCCGCCCAATCTGCCCGTTTCCACCCGGGACTACATGGGGAACGAGATTTCCCGTGTGTACTCGGACCACTTTGGAATCTTTGATGGATTAACGTTCTCGAGTTGGGAAGTGAACCCGCCCAACATCACCGGATATTCGCCCAGCATGATGGTCCAGTGCATGAACGACCCTGGTCCGATCTTGGACACCAATCCCAGCTCGGCTACCTACGGTCAGATGATCAATGATCCACTCTTCAACCCCGCTTATAGCGATTTCTGCTACGAGCTGCCGTATATGCCTGGCCTTACCTCGTATCTCGATACGCCCGTCGTACCCACGCAGGCATTCGTGGGTGCTGGCTACAACAACATTGATTGCGCTTACCCCGATACGACTCCGGCCATTGCAGAAGCGGATGGAGATGGAATTGGACCATGGGTGAGCGCTGCGGGTAAGACCCTGACGATTACCTCATTGGGCGACCAGCAAGTGCCGAACCATGCCTACGCCGGTCCTTCGGGTAGCGTGGCGCCCTTCAACCTGAAGACCGTGAATCGCCACTATGGATTTGGGACCACCAAGGGAACGGTGACGATCGGCGGGCAGCCTGCAACCGTAACCAACTGGAATGACTCGACTATCACTGTGACAGTGCCCAACGACATTCCGTTATGTCAAGTTCAGCAACAGGCGCAATATGCTGGTTCCGGCATTACCGCAGCCCAGTGCGGCGAACTTATTATTACCGCTGCAAACGGCAGACAATCGATCGATACAGTGACTGTGACCGTGGGCGGAAAGCAACCCACTCACGTGCCAGCGTCGGGCACGATCCAAGCGGCCATTGATGCCGCTGCGCCGGGGGATTTGCTCATCGTCGATCCGACCTGCGCGACAGGATCTGGAGGGGCTGCACAGGCTGTACCGTGCACGAACAGCGGTGTTGCCAAGTCGAATGCAACTCACACTGAAATGCTGATTATGTGGAAGCCAGTCCGGCTACAAGGAGTCGGTGCTGCTACAAGCATTATCAATGCCAACACTCAGCCGTCGGGCAAGCTGCTCGATCCGTGGCGTCGGCACATCAACTGCTTCTTCGGTTTGACCCTCCAAGGTTCGCCGTATACGGCTCCGGGCGGGGGAAATCCGTACGATCCAAGCGGAGCGTATAGTTGCCCAGAAACGGGTTGGAACTATTTCAGTGCTCAACCCAACAATCCACAGATTGACAGGCTCCCGCTGGAAGCTGTGATCGGTTGGGACGCCACTCTGAACGGCAACCTGGCCGAGCTGCTCCAGGAGCCTTCGCTGATGGGTGCTTATGAAGGCGCAGGCATCACGGTGCTGGCAAAAGGACTGGAGTACCACGGGCAGATTCCATGGAACGACGGTATCGAGAGCGGCGCATTCCCAACTCAAACCACAATGTTGACCGGGTTGGCCAGTAATCCCGGGGCGGCGCCGGGCACGGCAGGTGCTCTCTTGGTGGGAGACGCCAATCCGTACTGCCATACCGGAACATACAGCAACACCGGCGCATTCACCATCACTAGCCAGACCAACCCCTATCCGAGTAACTTCAGTTGCAACCCGTCGAGCATCGATGGGTTGGGCATTACGAACAGCTCGCAGGGTGGAGGCGGTGTCTTCGTCCACGGGTGGGCGCATTACCTGCAAGTTGCGAACAACCGTGTCTTCAACAACAGCGGCACGCTCACTGGCGGCATTACAGTCGGCCAGGGCGAATTTGCTCCTCCCTATATCTTGGGAGGCACTACCAACGCGGCGCCCGGCTCGTGCAGCAACGGAACGGGTCTGGTAACCAATCAGCACGAACCGTACTGCTTGCAGTTACAGGTGAACGTGCACAACAACTACATTGCGCAGAACTCCGCGATAGGTGACGAGCTGTTCTCTGCCACCCTCTCCGGCAGCGGTGCCGCCACCTTCTGCACCGGCAACGATTACTACAAGTTCCAGTACAACTGGATCTGCGGCAACATCAGTGCGGGCGAGGGCGGAGGTATGGTTCACCTTGGAGAAATTTTCAATGGTGATATTGAGCACAACTCTTTCGTGTTCAACCAGAGCAGCAACCCGACCATTCCGACCAATGGTGGCGCCATCATGGTCCAGGGCACTCCGGATACCGATCCAGTATGCCCCGGCGTGGCCGATACCGATTGTCCGCCAGGATTGAGCGACGGCACCGGTCCAGGACTCGTGATTAATGCCAACCTGATCCAAGGCAACTCTGCGGATAGCGGCAGTGGCGGGGGCATTCGCCTGCAGCAAGTCAATGGCACGGACGTAAACACTTTCGCAAAGAAACCACAGTACTGGCACGACGTGACCGTTACCAACAACATCATCGTCAACAATATCGCTGGTTGGGACGGTGCCGGTATCTCGTTGCAGGATGCGTTAAAGGTGAACATCGTCAACAACACCATCGCGCATAATGACAGCCTGGCTACCTCCGGCGTACTGGCTAATAGCATTGGTGCCTCTCAGGCTAGCGCTCCGTCTGGGAACTGCGTGCAAAATGGTCCGACGGGACCGACAACGGCATCCTGCCCGCAGTCTGCCGGCGTCACGAGTACACCGAACTCGTCGCTCTTGTTGCAGGCGATCAACGGCCTGACGATTACCTGCCCAACGGGCCATCCTAACTGCCAGGCCTTCTCGGACCCGGCTCTATGGAACGACTTGATCTATCAGAACCGGTCGTTCTTCGTCGGCATCACCGGTTCAGGCAGTGGAGAACTAACTCAGGCGAACCTGCTTGGGCTGTTCAACCAATCCGGGACACCGGCTGCGCTGCAAACCAGTACAGGTGCCTGCTCGAACAACGCCAGCTACTGGGATGTCGGCGTACGCGGCGACTCCGCACCTGGCAATCACAATTCGGGATTTACCATTACTCCGCACTTCACCATGGAGAGCGGTGGTAATCCGCGCTTCATCAGTCAGTACTGCAACGGTTCGCGAGTTCCGCCGGAGTGTACCGCTGCCGACGGATGCGGAGGCCCGAGCGGCTTTGGCGTGCCTCCAGGTATCGCTGATTCGCTGGTGCAAACTCCGAAATTCAGCTTCACGCCGAACGCAACCGTGGACGAAGGCAACAACTGGATCAACGTGAGCTGGGGGCCGTTGTCGCTGAGTAATCCATCGATCCAGGGCCCGGACGGTAATTGGGGCGGAGGTCCGGCGCTCGGTAACTACGGACTCACCCCCGGTTCTAACGCCATTGACCGGATTCCCGTCGCCGAAAATCTGCCGGCGGGCGTCGTGGTCCCAACCACCGACTATTATGGGAATCCTCGGCCCAATCCGGATGGCGATGGGACGATCGATTACGGTGCAGTGGAAACACAGGGTGGTGCTAGTGTCAGCCCGACCCTGAGCTCGATTACACCGACTTCGGGCTATCGCGGCACATCCGTAAACGTGACCATCGCCGGCACGGGCCTGACGGGTGCGTCGGCAGTGCACGTTTCCGGCAGCGGCATCACCGTAACCGGTGTTGGGGTTGTGAGTGATAGTACTGTTGTGGCGACCTTTGACATCGCGACTACAGCTAGCCTCTCCGCGAGGAATGTCACTGTTACGACTCCGAACGGGACGGCCGCAGGTACTCCTAACCCCGTGACGTTTACGGTGCTCCAGCCGACACCCACGCTGACTGGCATTAGCCCGACGTCGGGCGCGATCGGCACGGCAGTCCAAGTCACACTGACCGGCACAAACCTGAGCGGAGGCGCAGTGCACGTTTCTGGCGGCGGTTTCACCGTCAGTGGCGTCACTTCAAGCCCCGACGGAACCTCGATAACGGCGACGCTCACGATTTCTGGATTTGCGACGCCAGGGCCACGAAACATCACAGTTACCGCTGGTGGAATTAATAGCAACGCGGAGATCTTCACGGTTACGCCGTATTTGACCGGGTTCTCTCCGACAACGTTGACTCACGGAACAAACAACATCCCGGTCACGTTGACTGGAACTGGCCTGAGCGGTTCTACAGCCATTGAAGTCTCAGGCACTGGAGTCACCTGCAGCGTTAGCTCAAGCACGTCAAGTTCGATTACCGGTGCTTGCAGCGTAACGAGCGGGGCCAATAGGACATCGAGGAACGTCAGAGCAACCACGCCTGCCGGCAACACGAACACGCTGAATGGCGCGGTCACAGTGAACTGAAGTAAGCCGGGAGTAGCTATCTCACAGACCTGCCGTCCAGAAAAACTGCTGGATGGCAGGTTCTGTGGTCATATCGTCGCCCTCCCCCCATCCTGTTCAATAGGATCCTTCATGATTCGTTTTTCTGTTGTGATCAGCTTTTTACTATGCGGCGCCCTATTTGCCCAGAGCGCGGCACCTGCGTCCACCGATAACAGATCTCAACAATCGGCATCTCAGCCTTCGGCTCAAACCAATAGAAATGCGGCTCTGAGGACGTCGCCCTACTTGTCAAGTCGAACCTCACGAAATGCGACAATGTACTACGAGAGTGTATGGGGAATTGACTCGCTCAAAGTGAAGTACACAGAATCGGGCGAGATGATTCGCTTCAGCTATCGCGTGCTGGATCCGGATAAGGCGTCGCCCCTCAACAATAAGAAGTCAGAACCCTTTCTGTACGATCCACAGGCCGGGGTCAAGCTGATAATTCCGCAGATGGAGAAGATCGGGAAATTGCGCCAGAGCAGCACGGCCAAAGCAGGCATGTCCTACTGGATGGCCTTTTCCAACGTGGGGAGACGGGTACGGCCGGGGCACCGCGTAAGTGTAGAGATAGGAAACTTCCGCGCGATTAATCTGCTGGTTGAGTGATGCCGGAAAACATGATCGCAATGCGATCATGAGTCTTTAGCGAATCGGGATTCACTGGCTTCTGCGAACTAGCTTATATCCAATGCCTGATACGGTTGTAATGAGTTCGGGCTGAGTGGGATCCACTTCGAGTTTTCTACGTAGATTGAATATATGCACATCGACAGTGCGGCTGTAAGTATTCTCATCGTACCCCCACACCGCGCGAAGAAGTTCTCCTCTGCTCACTGTTTGCCCCGCACGTTCAATCAGATAGCGCAACAGGTGAAACTCTCTATCCGTCAGACTGACCGGTTTCCCTTCGCGGGTGACCGCCTGACGTGACACATCGATGTGCAGAGAGCCAATCTGGTGAACGCTGCGGCCGCTGCTTGAAGTACGCCGAAGAAGCGCTTCGATACGAGCGATGAGTTCGTCCGCTTCGAACGGCTTTGTTACGTAATCGTCGCCCCCAAGTTGAAGGCCTACGACCTTATCTATGGAGCTTGTTCTCGCCGTGAGAAACATGATCGGAGTCGCGAGACCTGAGTTGCGAACGTTCCGGCACAACTCAAAGCCGCTGTGGTAGGGCAGCATTACATCGATGATCAGAAGATCAAAAGGAGATGCGTTAATTTTATCGATGCCTTCCTCCGCATCCTTCGCTACGTCGACTAGATATTGTTCACCTCGAAGACGGTCCTCAAGCGTCATTCGTAGAGTTTCATCGTCTTCGATGATCAAAATGTTACCGTTCATAACGATGAGATAACCTCCTGATCTTGGATACCGTCTTGGGACTCTAATTCTGCTATCTGCAAATGTAGAGTGAAGACACTACCTACTCCCACTTCACTGGTCACTGATACGCGCCCTCCCATCTCCTCTGCCAGGTGCTTTACCACGGCAAGTCCCAGTCCACTTCCGTGGATTTGTGCTGAAACTGCTTCTGGGGCGCGATAGAACGGTTCGAAAATGTGTGACAGTTCTGGAGGAGGCACGCCTATGCCGTGGTCGGCCACGCTGATCCGGATTGCTCTGTCGGTGACATCGCCTTGCTCTAATGCGGCCGAAACGGCTATCCACCTACTGTTGCCGCTATACTTTGATGCATTCTCGAGCAGATTCTTTAAACACCGCGTCAGCGCTTCCTGGTCCGCACGAACCGGCGGAAGATTTTTCTCCAGTCGGCATTCGACGTGAAAACCTGCATCTCCAAGCATAGCCAATGTGGTCTTATCCAAGTTCCGGAAGACCTCATTCAATGAGACAGGGCCTAGGTAAAATTTCTTCCTTCCATCATTCATGGAAACAAAGAGTAGGATCTGATCTACGAGATCAATTAACTGGCGAGCCTGTGCGGTAATGATTCCACCATAGCGCGGCAAATTGGGTGCGAAGCCATCGCTCAGGTTCTGGCCGGCGGCCAGCATCGCGGTAAGCGGCGTACGAAGTTCGTGAGAAATCGATGCCACAAAATCCATTTGCAATCTTGCAAGCACTCGTGCCCGTTGTGAGGCAATGACCACAAAGAACATACTGGTCGCCAACAACAAGAGCACGAATCCCCCAATAAGCAGATTCCCTCGCCATGCCTTTGCAATCGAAGCTTCGATAGGTCCTGTGCGGTGTTGCAAAAAAAGCATCCACTGCTGAGGCTCAGACTGCTCCTGAATGACGGGGAACCAGACTGGTCCAGTGAAATGACGCCATTGTTCTGCGCGGAGTGATTCTCTTGTCTTCACGACCTGCCAAAAACTGCCTTCGGTGCTCTCTGGCGGCGGTCCGAAAATGTTCATCACTGAATCGGAGCTGCGTAATTCCTGCAATCCGAAATCCGGATCGGAGGAATATAGAATCCGAGGGTGCTTACCTACCGCGGCAACGGCGAGTTTGTAATCGAGGCCCTGCGCCCCTGCGAAATACCGTTGCGCAAGCTCAGGGAAAATTCGTCCTTGGATAGTCTCCTGATTGAGAACTATGACCAGCCAGTCAACCGGAGTCGTTTCACCTCTGTTGTTTGAACCGTGGTGCAGAATGGGGTGCACAATTGCGGGAAGATCGTCATCGAATTGCCAGCCTGTAATGGCATTCGGTCTCGTTGTGTCGGTCGAAGAAGCGAGCGCAGAGCTGTCCGAAAGCTCGGAGCGAAATTGTTCCTCAGATTCCCATGCACGAAGGGCAACCCTGAGATTCGATGACCTCTGTTGCAAACGCTGAAGAAGTGACTGCAATGGCAGAGGAATCGGGGAGTTTTCAATACGATCGGCATCGGGATTGAAACGGAATAGTCGTCCACTCGGTGGACGACTAGTTTCGTACACGTAAATTTGACTAACAACCTCTGGATTCGAGTAGATATTCTCGATGAAGCCAGCGTTTCGGGCCGCGTTTCGCCACTCTTCATAACGCCGCAAGTAGTCATTCCACTGATTGCGTTCGCCCGAATCCGGGCCCACTTGCAGAGCAATACAGATTGTTGAGAACTCTCTGTATAAGTTCAGGTGCCATGTCGACATCACCGATTCCAAGTCAGCGCCGAATCGTACTTCCATTGCGTTCCTGATTTGCGCATTCCAGTGATATTGCAGCAGAGCAATGGCAATCAGCAGTACCGCGATTCCACACAAGGTGGCTGTCCAGACGAGCCGCGAGAAGCCGCGTCGAGATATGCGCCGGGGCATAGCAGGAATTGATCTGCTACTCATCATTTGTGTTGAACCACACAAGAACTGTCAGAGGGCTCTTCAGTCAAGTCGCCCCAGATCTTGAGCTGTTTTCATCGACATCTAATTCAATAGACAATTGCCTGATGCTAAGGGAGGACTGATTGCAGTTTGACAGCATAAAGCAGCAAATTCAAGAAAAAGTTGATGAAGCAGACGCGATTACGGACTTAACATGCGGGGGGCCGCCAACAAGAGAGGACCCAAATTCGGATTGTGGTCTCTGATACGCCGGCGTCTCAAAGCGCGCACGGGGTAGAGATTTCCTTTGGGGACGAAGTGTAGCGGAGGAACTTCCCAGCCGAATTACCGGTGAGTGTTCTTCTGCAATATCCAAATTCCGGGCATACAACGTTCCGCAGACCCGGTTTGAATTTAAAAATTGCAAATGGGGACGGCTGGAGTGCGATCCTCCGGTATTCTGAGCCAATGGGGGTACTCTCTTTTGAAATGGATCACCATCGCCATCGACGTACAAGCCTTGAGAGTGCGTACGCACACTGAGCCAAGATGAAAGTAAATCTGGCATTCAACCGAAGTTAAAACTGATACCGAAACGCGAATTGAAATGTTCGTGGGCCGTTCAATTGATTGATTGATTCCAGGGTCCCGAAGGATGAATTCGGCACTAGGAAGCAGGTCTGGTTTGTGGTCGCCCCATCCCCGCAATTGGCACCCACCGGGTTGTATTGCGTCTGCACAACACCCGAACCCGCTTGCACGAAGTAATTGGGATGATTAAACAAATTGAAGACCTGCGCTTCCAACTGGATCATGTGCCGCTCGTGGATATGGAAGGAGCGTGTCAGTCCCATATCGATCTCATTGATCCAGGGTCCGTAGCACGAGTTATAGCCGATTCCGGGAACGGAACCTGCCGCTACGATTCCGGCTGCTGTATTCCCCGTCGACTCGTTGATGGCGCTGTCGTTCAGCGTATTGTTTCCACTCGATCCGCAATTCGCCAGATTCACTCCCGTACACGAGCTTGCTAATAATGACGTGTAGGGTCGCCCGGAATTGAATTGCATAACCGTGCTGATCGTCCACTCGGAAAGCAGATGCCGCGCAGCGTCATTGGTGAGACCCGATGCCACCGGTGAGTACACCGCGGCCACCGATAACCGGTGCCGCTGATCGAGCAATGTGGGGCCATGCGTATTCGACAGATCGAATTGATTATTGAAATCCGCTCCAGTCTGCAGCGCCTTGGAGAACGTATATGACGTCATCATCGACAGGCCATGAGCTACTCGCCGCTGGATTTGAACATACAGTGAGTTGTAATTATTCACGCCGGGGTCACAACGACGTATTACATTTGCCCCGCAGGAGTGGGTCAGGGTGTGGCAGGGTCGCCCGATCCTTCTCCGAGCGCATGTCCGTCGGCTCCTGTGACAGTGCAGAACCTCGATGCTGGGCGGTGCACGCTTGCATGGTGATCTCGCACGAAATTGTTGGGCAGCGCTTCCGCGCCGAAAGTGGCTACCGGATTGAATGTGATTTCCCCGCCGGGAGAATTGAACCGGCTGTAGTTATGAACCAGCGTCATATGGTCGGCGGACGTTGCCTGCCAATCCAGCTTCGGAAAAAACGAAATGTTATCCGCTCGCCGCGCCCGCTGCACCAGGTTGCGATCAACCGCGCCCAATGCATTCGAGACTTGTTGTTCGTATGCCGGAAAATTCGGATCGCCCGGGGCCGGTGCCGTGCTGAAACTTCCCGGCACCGGATACGATGAATTCGGCGCGGGCAGCGTGGTTCCATTCGGTATCCCGAAGTTCGAAAACAGATTCGAGGGATCACTCAATGCGGAATAGCTGGAATTGATCACCGAGATCGGCTGCTTGCGCCGCTGCTGTTCGTAATCGAAATAGAAAAATGCTTTGTTGCGGATCACCGGTCCACCGAGATCCGCCCCGAATTGCTGTAACACGTCCAGCGGCCGGGGAACTCTATTTGCCTTGTCGATCGCATCGTCCGCATTGCCGACGCCGGAGTTGCGGTTGTAATAGAACGCGTCGCCATGCACGCGATCTGTGCTCGTTCACCACCGTGCTCGCGGTGGATTCCGTCGTCGGAATCAACTCTGCTTCGGCGCTGATCGTTACGGACTCCGAAAGATTCCCCACCTGTAGCATCAGATTGCCAGCTGTGTTTTGGCCGACCTGCACCAGCACATTATCTTCTTCTTGAACCCGGTCTGGCTCACGCTTACCTTATAGCGCCCGACGTTCAAGGACGAAAATGTGTAGAACCCCGCCCCGTTCGTCTTTGTCGTGAGCTTTACACCCGACGCTACGTTTTCCGCGATCACGGTGGCGCCCGTAATTGCCGCTCCGGTCGCATCCGTGGCTTGGCCTGAGATCGAGCCACTAGAAATTGCATTCTGAGCTACTGCGTTAATGGGGGATAAATAAAGGATCAGCAACGCGAACCATCTGGCCGATATTTTCATTTTGTATCCTCGAAACTGACGACTTGCGGTGGTCGTGGGAAGGCTGCGGCACCCAAGGAAGCCGAAAAAGTCCTTACGTCAGGATGTCTGAGCCTCAGAAGTGGAAGGCATTTTACACCGATTCCATAAGTGCCCACAACCGAAGAACGCAGGCTTCGTGCCTGCTTCGTGTCACCCCGCTGATCCTACACAGGGAACATGATCAATTATTTAGTCCGTTTGGTTTTGGGGGTGCTGATCTGCCGTGCTGACTCTCAGATAAAAAGACGCCCGCTTTATTTGACCTCCTTTTCCTGGCTCCCGCGCACGCGAGTTTTCCACGGGCGAGCCTGAGAAGAGGCGGAAGCAGGCAGGTGCTGACTCTACAAACTTGTGACACACGTGTGACACACAAGCAGGGGAGCGCGTGAGCAGTCTGAGCAGTTTGAGCCGTTGACTTCCAGCAGCTTATTGCAAACGCCGGAAAACTAAAGAGACCAACTCCGTCCCTGGCCACCATATTCCTATAGGACTTAGCGGATGCACGATGAGCGGGAGTCAAACATCACCCACGCTTGAACGACCCCAGCTCCTGAATGAGTTATGAATGCATGCCCGCCAATCGGCATAAGAATCATTTAATTCGGAGCCCGCGGGAACTACTAGCTTAACCGGCCTCGTCTTTGAAAGCATCGATTGCCATTTGAGTATATTGGCCGACTTCAATGAGGTACCCGTCGGGATCACGCATGTAGCAGCGCCATTCCCAGCCGTCGGGATTCTTCAGCGGCTCCGTAAGAAAGATCGCACCTCTGTCGCCCCATTGTTTGTAGCAGGCCTATATGTCGGCGACCCGCAAGTTGAGGAAGCCATTTACTCGATTGAGGTCCGATGGTGTTTCGAGAACGACCTCCGGCTTGTCGGGAGTCGGGGCGCCTCCGCAGTTGAGAATGATCCAACTATTGGCCAGCTTGATGTAGCAGGGATTTTCCGCTTTGATCAGTTTCCCGCCAAGAATACGGACATAGAAATCTCTTGATTTTTCCTGATCCTTCACGGTAAAGAAGTGTGTGGCGAAGAAGCCTTCTTGTGCAATTGGCGCATCGGGTAGATTCATACCGTGACTCCTTTTGTGGACAGTTAATGATGCCACCAAAATCACACTAGTCAAAAATCAGTCTGTCCGGCTCGAAAGCCAAACGTTCGCCACACTCGTGTCCGAGCTTGGCACAGTGAGATCCACGACGTGATCTATGGCTAGAGATTCCGACCTTGCTTTCGATTGAGTCGGCTTTTTCTAGGACATCTGAAGCGTGGGCAGTGTAAAAAGATTCCAGCGTCGAGACACTGAGGCTGACGGAACACCACGGCGCTACAAGATCAGCAGCGGGTGCGCTTTTGCGGGAATTGCGGCCGTCTTAAATCCTTGACTGCCTGCTTCTCCGCCTTATCCGTTGCTCACGGCAGACGGGAAACTGGATTGCGCGCCGAAATAACACTCAATCGATTCCAATTTTCCATTCCTGATTCGGAGATATTCCACATTCCGGAACGATTTCCCGTTCTTGGTATGGCAAAGATACTTTACAAAGGCATCGCTCGGGCCCGTAGTGATCCGCTCCAGGTCAAAATGTGCAATGAAATTAATCTGTGTGTCCCAGCATTGCGTTTTGAAAGCGCTCTTGCTGATGTGGTCGTCGCCAGCCGCGCTGGAAAAAGTGAAATTGTCGGCGAGCATGTTATTGAAGGCACTAACGTCCTTTTGTTCCCACACTGCGTACCACGTACGAACGATGTCCTCGTTCCTTGAATTCAGGCTTCCCGATGCGCTAGCACTCGCCGGTCGGGGCAGAGTTATTGCACCAACTAGCACGCTGGCCCCGGTTGCGAGCAGATTCCTGCGCGACCCTGTGATCCTTGTCATCGTTCTTTCTCCTTTGGATGTTGTCGTTTGAAACGATTTCGGATTGATTTTACCGAAGGATCATCAGCTTCTCAGACCCCGGGTCAATTTTACCAAACATACGTACCGGTTGGTATGTGCTGATATCAAATAGTTCTTTGGGAACGATGCCATCAACCCCGCTTGCGGTTGTCCGGTTCGCGAGGGGAGTTCAGCCAGCCCACGTGTTTCTGATTCCGACACCCGACCTTCGCATCCTGAGTATTCTTGGCAACAGTTGGTAGCCTTCGACCATCGCGATCAGAAAGCCCGCAGGCTCGTCTGGAACCGGGTTCTGAAGGGATATATGGCAAGCCGAACTTCTCGGAGATCTCACGGCACATCCGGTTAACGGCGCAATTCATCTGGAGATCCTGTTCAGCAAAACAGCCTTGGGTAGGCCCTCGGGCCCCTTTTTCGGTCATCATATCAGGCAGATGAAGTACCACACAGCCGAATGAGCACTCCGATTTGTACCCGAGTACGAGCCGACACTTCGGTGGCTTCCACGTGAGATTGTCTTCAAACGAGAGTAAGATTCTATTTAACTTTTTGGATCGCTTTAGGGCTTCGCGCTTTGCTTTCCAGTGAAGCGCAGATCGGATGGGATCAACCCACGAGGTAACCCGGATGGACGATCACACGCACCCCATAGTGGACCAGGAGATGAAGGCCGTTTCACGGCGCAACTTCATCAAGGGAGTCATCGCAGGAGGTGTGGCCGCCTCCTCGGCGACGTATCTGTTTCGAGCTTCCTCGCTTTTGGGCCAGCAACTGCCTGGCATGGGCGAACGGCTCATCACTCTCAACGTGAATGGGCAGCAGCGTCGGGTCGATGTCGCGAAGCAGGAGACGTTGGCTTGGACGTTGCGCTACAAACTGGGATTGACGGGCACCAAGCTGGGTTGCGACCGCGCCGAGTGCGGAGCTTGCACGATCTTGCTCGATGATGTGCCACATTACTCGTGCTCCATACTGACGCATGCAGTCAGAGGCAGAAAAATCCTGACCATTGAAGGCCTGGCCAATCCAGACGGTACGCTTCACCCGGTACAGCAAGGTGTGATTGACGAACAAGGGTTTCAGTGCGCATTTTGCATGTCGGGATTCATCATGTCAGCGGTCGGGTTCCTGAAAACGAATGCGAATCCCACTCGGCTGGAAATGGCCCATGGGCTCTCGGGAAATCTTTGCCGCTGCCAGGATTACGACAAGATCCTCACCGCGATGATGCGCGGCGCAGAAAACATGAGGAAGGCGCAACATGTCTAGGTCAGAATGGAAACCTAATCAGCAAAAATTCGGAGCCAAGTACAAACAGATCGGCAAGGACTATCCGACACCTGACTTGTACGCCAAGGTGACCGGAAAAGCGAAATATGCCGAGGACTTCCGGGTTGATGGCATGTTGTTCTGCAAGTTACTGCTCAGTCCAGTGGCGCACGGGCGCGTAAAGCGCCTGGACCTCCGCAAAGCGATGGCGATGCCCGGGGTGAAAGCGATCCTGACCCAAGATGATTTGCCGGCGCCTGCGGACAGCGTGACGGATCTTGGCGTCACGATGAAGGCGAATCCTTTGGGAGAAAAAGCTCTTACGTGGGAGCCGCTCTATCACGGGGAGCCGGTACTTGCGGTCGCGGCAGTAGACGAGTACACGGCGGCGGAAGCGATTGAAGCAATCGAGATCGAATTTGAACCTTTGCCCTTTGCGATTGATCCGCTGGATACGCTTCGTCCCGGAGGACCTAATCCGCGCACGCAGGGCAATGTCTGGGCGCGGCCGCGAATGCCACCCAAACCGGGGGAGAAACCGCCAAGCCCGCCACCCCCTCACGTCGCGGAGCTGAAGTGGACTGAATCCGACTTCGCCGAGGCGAAACATGGCCGGCTACCGATGGGCAAGCCACAAGACGAGTGGGTCGTCGGCGACCTGGATGCGGGGTTCAAGAATGCGGCATTGGTCCTGGACGAGACATTTGTAACTCCTGATACCAGTCACGAGACGCTAGAGCCGCGGACAACTTTGGCGTATTGGCAAAATGGCAAGGTGTTCGTTCATATGGGAACGCAGAGCACGGTGCAGACCCTGGCCAGCCTGGCGCGCTGGTTGAACATGGATCAGAGCCAGATCGTGCTGATCAGCGAGTACACCGGAGGTGGCTTCGGTAGCAAAGCCACCGGCTACATCTTCGCGATTATCCCTGCGCTGTTGTCGAAGAAAGCCGGGGCGCCGGTAATGATGCGGATCAGCCGCGAGGAGGAACATTTCATCGGGAGAGCGCGGCCCGGCTTTCAGGGTCGAATGAAAGTCGGCTTTGCCAAGGACGGACGGATCACGGCCCTCGATATGTTCGTCATTTGTAACAACGGTCCGTATGATGCCGTCGGTGACGCCAACACTTCGGGAATTATTGTTTCGCTTTTGTATCAGCCTCTGTCCATGCGCTGGCGAGGTACGACTGTTCTGACAAATACTCCGCCGCGCGGCGCACAGAGTTCTCCTGGAGGTATGCAGGGCATCGTAATCATGGAAACGATCGTTTCTCAGGCGGCGCGCAAACTCGGGCTCGATCAGGTCGAAATTCGAAAGATGAATTGCCCGGAAGGGAAGTCGCCGGTCGGCCCGGTGAGGAATGGAACGCGCATCCATTCTACGAGCGCATTCCTGAAAGAGGCATTTGACCACGGCGCGGAACAGTTCCAGTGGAAAGAGCGAATTGCGCGCCCAAAGCGCAGCGGGACCAAGGTGCGCGGCGTCGGTGTGTCTTCCAGTTGCTTTGTCGGAGGATCTATCGGATACGACGGCCTTTTTGTGATCAGACCGGATGGTCGTGTCGCAATTCAGTCCGGAATCGGAAATCTGGGAACTGAGTCGCTGCTTGACGTGCATCGTGTGGTCGCCGAAGTTCTCGGCGTGCCTTGGGAAAAGTGTGATGTGACATGGGGGAACACTTCGAAGTACCTCCCATGGACATGCGTTTCGGGAGGCAGTCAGACGACTCACGCGATGACGAGGGCCGCATTCGCTGCCGCCAACGACGGCAAACAAAAACTGCAGGAGATCGCGGCCAAGGTTCTAGGCGGAAAGCCGGAACAATACGAAGTCGCTAATGAACGCGTTTTCCGCAAAGCGGCAGGCCGCGGCATGACACTAGCGCAGGCCGCGCAGCATGCGATTCAACTTGGTGGCAAGTATGACGGGCACGAGCCGCCCGAGGATGTGAACAAGTTTACGAAGGCCTCGATCGCGGCTTTGGCGGGGCAGGGACTGGTGGCTGCCGCAAAGGATAAATACCCGCGCGACGGGCAGACGTTCTCTTACGTAGCTAGCTTTGCCGAAGTCGAAGTAGACGTCGAAACTGGAAAGTATGAGATCACCGACTTTCTCGCCGTGGCCGATGTCGGAACTGTGATCCATCCAAAGTCGTTGTCGGGCCAGATTCTCGGCAGATCCACGCTGGGCATTGGTCATGCCATTGGCCAGAAGTGGGTCTTCGATCCTCACTATGGGCACACGGTGTCGCTGCGGTTTTACCATACAAAACCTCCGACGATTCTGGATGTGCCCGTCAACATGCAATGGGCGGCGCTGGATATTGCAGATCCCGAGACGCCGGTAGGCGCGCGCGGCATCGGAGAGCCGCCTGTTGGTGGCGGTTGTGGTGCGATCTTGAACGCGCTGTCAGATGCTTTGGGCGACGAAATCTTTCGCCGTGCACCTGTGAACCTGGACACAATTCTTACATCGCTCGAAGCGGGAAGGCCAATGCAGGACCCGCTGACCGCGCACATTTAGGCGATTTTAAACGGAGAGTTCTATGGCGGTAATTCGGGATGTGATGCCGGCATTTCAGTTGTATCAGCCGAGTTCAGTGGCTGATGCGCACACGCTTCTGCAACAGAATGGAGAAGATGCATTGGTGCTGGCCGGCGGACTCGACAGCATGGATTGGCTGAAAGACCGCATTAAGAAGCCTAAAGTGGTGGTGGATCTGGGTGGAATCGAGGAACTCAAGGGAATTCGCGAGACCGCGGATGGAATTGAGATTGGAGCGATGACCACGCTTACTGAGGTCGCCCAGAATTCTGTGGTCCGGCGGAAATATGGACTGCTTGCACAAGCAGCAGAGGTGGTTGCTTCCCCGCAGATTCGCAACCAGGGCACGCTGGGCGGGAATCTTTCCCAGGACACCCGTTGCTGGTATTACCGCGCCGGATGGCCGTGCTATCGCGCCGGAGGAAACATCTGTTATGCCGATACGCCGGTGGGCAGAAATCGCGAGCACGCCATTCTGCACGCAGAGCGATGCGTAGCCGTGAATCCCTCGGACACTGCGCCAGCCTGCATCGCTATGGATGCCAAGTTCGTTGTAATGACTCCTAAAGGTCAGCAGGTGATCGATGCCGAAGATTATTTTATCGGGCCCGACCTGGACATTACTCGGATGAACGTTCTGCGCCCCGGAGATCTGCTGACGGCGATTCGCATTCCCCCGACTTGGGCGGGCGCAGATTTTTATTTCGAGAAAGTTCGGGACCGGAACGTATGGGATTTCCCATTGATGAATGTTGCGTCTGCGACAAAGTCATCAGGAGACAGCATTCAGGATATTCGAATCGCAGTGAATGCTGTCGCAGCTCGCCCACTGCGGCTGAAGATGGTGGAGGACTCAGTTCGTGGCAAGCCACGGGCTGCGACCACCGGCGAAGCCGCGGGAAAGCTGGCGGTCCAGGGAGCAGTCCCGTTGCAGTTCAACGCCTATAAGATCCCGCTTATGCGAAACCTGGTGAAGCGCGCGGTCAGCGGAGTGCAGGAGGCAGCATGGGCATCCTAGAGTGGGCAACGAGTCCCTTAGGACAAAGGGTTCCGATTCACATTGCGTGGTTCCTGATCTGGGTTGCGCTCATTGCCGGCCTGGTATTTCTGATCGTGCATGCCATCTACGTTCGCTATTTCGCGAAAAACAGGGAGGTCGCGGCGGAAGCTTCGTCCGCGCAAACCCTCGAACTGCCGGCGCGCATTCCGCGGCATTCGCTGGCTGCGAGACTGTTCCATTGGATCATGGCTGCGGCCATGTTCGTGTTGCTGTTCACGGCATTTCTGCCTAAGCTCGGGGTTGAATTCAACTGGGTCACGTATCACTGGATTGCCGGAACCGCGCTGACCGCATCCGTTCTCTTTCACGTGATTCATGCCACGTTTTATCTGGACTTCTGGTCGATCTGGCCGGATCGATCCGATCTCGAAGACGCATCCCGGCGCCTCCGCCGTTTTATGGGCAAATCCGCAGCTTTGCCGCGGAAGTTCGCCAAGTATCCTCTCGAGAATAAGCTCTATCATGGGGTAGTGATGCTGACCGGCTTGGCAGTAATGGTGACCGGGGTGTTCATGATGTTCCGTGTGCGGACGATCTTTTTCCCCCGCGATCCCTATCTATTCGGCGACATGAGCTGGGGCATGATGTACGTGCTGCATGGATTGGCTGGCGTGGGCTTCATCACGCTGACAATCGTTCACGTATATTTTGCCATCCGGCCTGAGAAGCTCCCAATCACTGCATCGATGATTGTCGGCTCGATGAGCCGCGAGTTTTATTTGAAGGAACATGACCCTGGGCGTTGGGTTGTCCGAAGCTTATCTGATCAAAGGGGAACAGTGGATGGCGATTGACTTTCTCGAGCGCTCCGACCTCCTCGAAGAGTGTTACGAGTTTCTGCTGGGCTATGCGGCGCAGGGCTTGCCAACCGATGAAGGCAGTGGAACAGGACGCGAGGTTCGCACCCGACTGCAGCAGGCGCGAGAGGCATTAACCGGATTGGCTGAGAGTTACAAACGAGCTGTCATTGATCAACGACTCGAACCCATCGTGCCGTACGATCAATTTCATTCCGCACTGCAGCGAGATGTACAGGATTCTTTGGCATGCATTGATTTAGTGCTCGCGCAACCTACGCTCAGTTCCCAGTTGATCGACAATTTGAATGCTTCCATCCATCTGCGAGCGTTGCTGATGGATTTGTTTCTTTTTGGAGAGGTTTTGCGAACGCATGTAAAAGCCAGTCTTGCAGTGGAAGGGAACTAGCCTCGTCCTGATTGATGTGAATTTAAACGTGAATTCGCCGAGCCGAAAATTGGCAAATGCAAGTACACTTTCCAGCCGGGATTGTTCTCTGCTTTCCTGATTTAACAGCCATCAAATGAGATCTCAATACACGGGAGTAGGCGATGAAGTTTCAGGCACTGGAGTCTCCCTCTTGTCCACGGTTGGGACTGGCATACGGGCAGCGATTTTCGTTCCAGTGTGGTCGGAATCAATGGCCAGATGTCCACCTAATTGCCGGACCCTCTCTCTCATTCCCGTCAGTCCGACGCCAGGCGTGCCTCGCAGTGTCATCTCATCTAACTTTTCCGTGGGAATCCCCTTGCCACCGTCTTCGACACTCACAGCGACTTCATCGCCGACACGTTGAAGGCAAATTGCCGCGGTGGCGCTTCCCGAATGCCGATGGATGTTCGTGAGGCACTCTTGCACAAGCCGAAAAATGGCGATCTCCACATCGCGCGGCAGGCGACCGAAATCAGTTGGACAGTCCAGATCCACGGTTATTTTGCTACGCTGGGAAAAACCATCAACGTACCAACGAAGAGCCGAAGGAAGTCCTGCCTCGTCCAACAAAGGTGGGTGTAGCAAATGAGAGATCGTCCGGACCTCCTTGCTCATTTCCTGTACGAGGTTTTCGCTGTCAGTGACGACAGCGGTAGTTTTCGTCAGTCGATCGATATCCGCACGCACGCCAGAAAGATTCATCGACAGAGCCGCGAGCATCTGGCCGATGCTGTCGTGCAACTCGCGGGCGATACGTCGCCTCTCTTCATCCTGCAAGTGGAGTAGGCGAGCCGAAAGCGCCTGAAGATGCCGATTGGCCATATCGAGGTCCGCAGTGCGCTGCTGAACGCGAGTTTCAAGTTCTCCCTGTTCATCGCGAAGCTTTTCGTTATCACGACGACGTGCCTCACCCAGAGCCACGATGACCGTAGAGGCAAAGAGAAACGCCAGAGCTCCCACTGATCGGGTTGCGTTTGGCAGATGGGCGGAATGAGGAGGAATCAACCAGTACATAGCCCCTGCCAGGGCCAGAGCAACGGTCAAAATGGATGGGCCGATGCCGCAGTACCAGGAGACAAACGCAACCACCGGAAACAGAATGATGTAGGTGACGTTGTCTCCAATGAAAGGATTTAGTGTGCGACATGCCCAGAGAAAAACCAGAATCGCAGCGATCGCTAAGACGTAACGGAACGCGGACGTTCGGGTGAAACGGGTGGCGTCACGGGACATAATCTCACCTCGTTCGATTCAGTTCAGGGCGAACTTAAAAGACTGCAGAACGAAGTGGGTCATCACAATGATAGCAGGATTCTGAGAACCATTGACTGGGAGTGATCTCGTAGATTCCAGATATCCAAGTCTGATGGATAAGACACTCCTGTCGGTACTTTAAAGATTTGTGGGCGGAGCCATGGGGCTTTTGGACGCCTGTGGTACACTCCGCGGAAGTTCACTCCAACTACTATGGGGATTGCGCGAATGAAGCTGCGTAGGATCGTTGTCTCTGGGGTATGGATGGTAGTTGCGTCGATGTGGGCGAATGGACAACAAGCGCCGAGGCCTATCACCATCGAGGATGCATTTCAGGTCAAGGCAGTGGATGACCCCCAGATCAGTGCGGACGGGGCTTGGGTGGCATACACGGTAGAGACCGCATCGCTGAAAAAGGACAAGAGCTTCACACAGGTTTGGATGCTCCCTTCGGCCGGGGGCGAGGCCGTCGCGATGACGCTGCCGGATGAGACCTCGAATCATCCGCGCTGGAGCCCGGATGGAAAGTACCTGGCTTTTTTATCCGGGCGGAATGACGGTAAGAAGCAGGTGTATCTCCTCAACCGGCAAGGCGGAGAGGCGCAGAAGATCACCGACACCGTACAGGACGTGGAAGATTTTGCTTGGTCACCGGATAGCCACCGGTTGGTGCTGGTGCTGCGGGACCCGACTCCGGAAGAGGTTGAGGACGCCAAAGAGAAAACAAAGGACGACGCTGGTGATGAGACCGGAGAGAAGAGTACAGAACCCAAGAAAAGCAAGACGCCCCCGCCTATCATTGTCGACCGGTATCAGTTTAAGGCAGATGAGATTGGTTATTTGGATCGACGGCGCACACATTTGTATGTATTCGCCGTCGCAACGAAGAAGACGATGCAGGTGACTTCCGGGGATTTTGACGATGAAGAACCGGCGTGGTCGCCGGACGGGAAATGGCTCGTATTCTCCAGCAAGCGAACCTTGCCGGATCCTGACCGGAATTACGATCGGAACATTTTTGTAGTGGATTCGGATAACACTGACCAAGGTGCACATCTGACACAGATCACAACGAATCCCGGATCGGATGCTCAGCCAGCGTGGTCGCCCGATGGCAAGTGGATTACGTATGTCACGCAGTTGGATCCGAAGCTGATGGATTACTCGACCAAGCATGTCGCGGTATCGCCGGCAACCGGCGGCGAGCCCAAAGTGCTGACGAGAACATTTGATCGGATGGCCAGCGATCCTCGATTTTCGCCGGATGGGAGCTTCATTTACTTCATTGCAGATGACGACGGCACGCAGAATTTGTGTAAGGTGCCTCTGGCGGGCGGAGCCGTGACGCGGCTGATTGGCGGACGGCTGATGCTGTACTCGTACAGCTTGGCGAAAGACGGAACGGTAGCGGCTTTGATTACCACGCCGGAGCAGCCGTCGGAAGTTTTCACGATGAGGCCTGACGGCGGGGAGCCCAAACGTATCTCGCATACGAACGATGCGCTGACGGCCCAACTGAAGCTCACGATGCCCGAGTATGTAAAGTTCAAAAGCGAAGACGGTACCATCGTTGCTGGGTTTTTGTACAAGCCTCTCAATTACGTTCCAGGGAAAAGGTATCCGGCAATATTGCGGCCGCATGGCGGCCCAGTCTGGTCGTATTACTCGGAGTTCACGCACCTCGCGCAGTTGTTCGCGGCCAACGGGTATGTGGTGCTGTATCCGAATCCGCGCGGGTCGACTGGGCGCGGCGAGGATTATGCGAAGGCGATTTTTGCGGATTGGGGAAATAAGGATTTCCAGGACGACATGGCGATGGTCGACGACGCAGTCGCACAGGGACTGGTCGATCCGAACAAGTTAGGAGTTGGCGGGTGGTCGTACGGTGGGATTTCTACCGACTTTATCATCACGCAGACGACGCGCTTCAAGGCGGCGATCTCGGGGGCGGGTGCGACGAAGTTTGATTCAATGTACGGGCATGATCAGTACGTGTTGGATTACGAGACGGAGCTTGGGCTGCCATGGGAGAAGCGTGCCGTCTGGGACCACGTGTCGATGTATTGGAAGGTCGCGAACGTGACTACGCCCACCCTGTTCATGGGGGGAGACATCGATTGGAATGTGCCGATCCTGGGCGGCGAGCAAATGTATCAGTCGTTGAAGAGCCTGGGCAAAGACACGGAATTAGTTGTGTATCCGGGGGAATATCACGAGTTTAAGACTCCCTCCCATTTGAAGGACCGGCTGGAGCGATATCTGGCGTGGTACGCGCATTATGTGAAGGCAGATGGAACTCCGGCACGGCCGTTGGAGAAGAGCGCGGAGAAAGAAAAGCCCGCACAGAGTAGCAATGTTCATTGATGATTCCGAGGGATAGGCGCGGTGGGATGAAATCCCAAGCCAATGGGTTACTACACTCCAAGCACTAACAGCCCTGACCGGGAAGGTCCGAGTTCCACTCCACAATCAGAAAACAAGCGGCCGCAACCCCGGCGGGTCATGGGATTTTCTGACCTGGTTTTGTTTTATATCGTCACCGGGATCAGCTTGCGCTGGATCGCGACAGCAGCCGCGGGTGGCCCCAGCGCCATCGTGATCTGGGGTGCTGCATGGCTCTGTTTTTATGTCCCGCTGGCGTCATCGGTGCTCGAGCTCTCGTCGAGGTACCCACAAGAGGGCGGCCTGTATATTTGGACGAAGCGGGCGTTCGGACCGTTCGCCGCGTACCTTTGCGCGTGGACCTATTGGACGAGCAATCTCCCCTATTTTCCGGCGGTGCTCTATTTTGCCGCCAGCAATGCACTGTACATGAGGCCGCGGGTGTGGACTCATCTGGCCAACGACACGAGCTTCTACGTCGGCTTCTCGGTCGCCGCATTAGTTTTGGTGACTGCGATGAATCTAGTCGGGCTCAATGTGGGCAAGTGGCTGCACAATCTCGGTGCTGTCGGCATGTGGCTCCCCGTCGCGATCATTATTGTCATGGGTTTCGTTGGCTGGCATCGTTTCGGTGCGGCGACGCGCTTTGATGCGGGCAGCCTGCTCCCCGGCGTTCGTATGAAGGAAATGGTTTTCTGGGCCACGCTGACCTATGCGCTGGGCGGATGTGAAACTGCCTCGTTCATGAATGAAGAGGTCAAAAATCCACGCCGCACCATGCCGCGGGCTCTCTTGGTGGGCGGGTTGGTTGTAACCTTCTGCTATATTCTCGGCACCATTTCGGTCCTGCTTGCCTTGCCCCAGAAGGAAATCGGGGAACTGCAGGGACTCATGCAAGCAGTAACGCGGACCGCGAGCCGGCTCGGATGGTTCGCAGTGATTCCGCTGACAGCCGCGCTGATCACAATCAGCAATCTTGGAGCGGCTGGGGCATATTTGGCCGCCGTGGCACGCTTGCCTTTCGTGGCTGGTATGGATCGCCTTCTGCCGTCCGTATTCGGAAAACTTCATCCGCGTTGGGGTACACCTTATGTAGCCTTGCTCCTTCAGTTGCTCTGCGGCGTGTTGTTCGTGTTCCTGGGACAGGCGGGCACCAGTGTTCGCGGCGCTTACGACGTATTGGTCAGCATGGGAATCATTACCTATTTCATTCCCTACGCCTTTCTTTTTGCGAGCATGTTCCGCATCCAGGGCGAACGAGCGGGACCAGACGTGATTTGTGTGCCGGGCGGCAAACCGGTTGCAAAACTGGTCGCATGCGTCGGATTGATTACGACTCTGCTCACACTGGCACTCGCCATCATGCCGCCAGCCGACGAGCCGAACAAAGTTCTCGCGTCGGTAAAGATCATTGGGCTCAGCGCGATTCTCGTGGGAGCGGGCGCTTTTCTGTACTATGCCGCGATACGAAAGAAAAGCCAGCCGATGCTTTCTCAGACTGAATGATCATTCGCCGAAGAAGAACACCCGTTCAGCAACCAATAGGAATGATTTTGGTACTTCACCTGCGAAATCCTAGGCCATTAAGGCCACGAAAGATCAGTAAGGCAGTACAATGGGTGCCCTCGCGAGGTGCAAGGAGATTCCAGTTGAGAACAGGTTTGTGCATTTTGCTCTCTGTCTTGATTTGTGGATCGATGTTCGCGCAGGTGAGCGTCGTGCGTGCCGGGCGGTTGGTTGATCCAGATTCAGGAACTGTGCTGAGCAACCAATTGATCGTGATTTCCGGAAACAAGATTCAAGCAGTGGGTTCCCACCTGACCGTTCCTGCCGGGGCCAAAGAGATTGATCTTTCCGGTGAAACCGTGCTGCCGGGATTAATTGATTGCCACACGCACGTTGCGGATGGCCACAGCGATGGCGACCCATTCGAAGCACTAAGGAAGACGACATCGGAGATAGTGCTGGAGTCAATTCCGAATGCGCGGAAGATGCTGCTTTCCGGATTCACGACAGTTCGTGACGTGGGCACCTACCGGGCTCTGAATGATGTTGCCCTGCGCGATGCGATCAATCGCGGAGACCTAATTGGTCCACGCATGTTTGTTGCGGGAGCGTACATCACGATTACGGGCGGCGCCGGAGCGATGACCGGCCAAGCTCCTGACATCCAGTTGCCTTGGGATTTGCATTATGGAGAGGCAAACAGCCCGTGGGAAGTGCGGCAGAAAGTTCGTTTGTTGGCGCATGATGGGGTGGATTTGATCAAAATGTTGTCGACGGGCGCCGTGCTGACACATGGGAGCAGCCCTGGATCCATCGAATTTACCGAGGAGGAATTGCAGGCGGGTGTGGATGAAGCCAGCCACTTCGGTTTGCGCGTGGCAGTGCATGCCCACGCGGCGCAGGGTATTCGCAATGCAATTATGGCTGGAGCAGCATCGATTGAACACGCCGAGATGCTCGATGACGATCTGATTATGTTGGCTAAGCAGCACGGAACCTACCTCGACATGGACATCTATGACGAGGAATGCATTCAGGCGGACGCGAAATCCGGGCAATTGCCCTCCGACTTTCTCGCGCACGATGCAGATCTAGCCAGGATTCAGCGGGAAAACTTCGGCAAGGCTGTGAAGGCGGGGGCCAAAATGACATTCGGTACCGATGCCGGTGTATGCCCATACGGCACGAGCGGAAAGCAGTTTGCCTTTATGGTGAAGTATGGAATGATTCCCATGCAGGCGATCCAGGCGGCAACTTCGAATGCGGCTGCCTTGCTCGGTCATTCGAGTGAAGTCGGCTCGATCAAGCCCGGGAAGTTTGCCGATATCATCGCGGTAAGCGGCGATCCGCTGAAAGACATCAGCACGCTCGAGAATGTCGACTTCGTAATGAAAGATGGCGAGGTTTACAAGGCAGCAGGCAAGGCGGCGTGCTTACAGTAAGCGATCAGTGCGTAACTGATAAACATCTTGGCGTCCACTGAGAGTAATTGGCGAACTGAATACGACGCGATTGTGATCGGCGGCGGGCACAATGGGCTGACCGCGGCTGCGTATCTGGCTCGCGCCGGCTTGTCTACGCTCGTTCTGGAACGCCGTGAAATCGTCGGCGGCTGCTGCGTCACCGAAGAAATTGCACCCGGCTGCCGCGTGTCGACGACTTCGTATATTGCCAGCATGCTACGTCCGGAGGTGATTTCCGAACTGCATCTGGCCGACCACGGCCTGCGCATGATTCCCTGTGATCCCGCGATCCAGGTGCCATTCCCAGACGGCGACGTCGTGCCCTGGTGGGCAGAGCGGGAGCGCGCACGGCAGGAGTTTTCCCGGATTTCCTCCAGGGACGCTGCGCGTTTTGTCGAGGTAGATGACCAGTTGAAAAAGCTTGCGCGCTACCTGCAGCCGTTTTTCATGGAACCTCCGCCGGAATTTGACACCTCCAGCGGCAAGGGTTGGATGGACCTGTTTCGCGTAGGCAAGCGCTTTCGCGGCATCTCGAAGCAAGAGGTTGCGCAGCTCGTTGCCTTTCTCAGCGGGAGTCTTGGGGAGTTTCTGGATCAGAACTATGAGTCGGAGAAAATGAAGACTCTGTTTCTGGCCAACAATGTATACGGCAAACATGGCGGCCCCTATCAGCCGGGCACAGCAATCGGGCTGCTGTTTCATCTGTTGAGCGGAGGAGAACATGAATTACAGGGTTTTTATGGACATGTCATGGGCGGCATGGGATCCATCACGCAAGCCCTGGCCGCAGCCGGGAAAAAGCTCGGAGTCGAGATTCGCACTTCCATGCCCGTCGCGCGCATTGAGGTTCGCAATGGCCGGACACGCAGCGTAGTTCTCGAGAACGGGACAGAATTGCGGGCGCGGGTCGTGCTTTCCAACGCCGACCCGAAGCGCACGTTTCTGGGTTTCCTGAATTCTAAAGAACTGCCCGAGGACTTCTTGCACGCTGTGCGGGGAATCAAGATGGCTGGTCCGTGCGCGAAGGTGAACATGGTGCTGTCCGAAGAGCCGCGATTCACCGGCACGTCTCCCCGCGCCACACCACTCGAGCGTACTTTCTATACCTTGGTCCCGTCGCTGGAATTCGCTGAGCGCTGCTACGACGTCGCGAAATTCGGTGAGATCCCGGAAGACTTGTGGGTAGATTGCGTGATTTCGTCGAATGCCGACGAGTCGCTCGCACCTCGCGGCAAACATATTCTTACCTGCTTCGTGCAATACGTCCCTTATCATTTACGGCAAGGGAATTGGGACAATCTGCGGGAAACACTGGGCGATCGCGTAATCAGGAAAATTGCCGAATACGCTCCAAATGTGCCGGGAGCGATTCTGACCCGGCAAGTACTGACTCCGCTCGATCTGGAGCGCACCTACGGCCTCACCGAAGGCAACATCTTTCATGGGGATCTTCGGTTGGATCAGCTCTTCTTTATGCGGCCCGTGCCGGGCTGGTCGCAATACCGGACGCCAGTTGGCGGCCTTTACCTTTGCGGAGCGGGCGCGCATCCGGGTGGCGGCGTCACGGGAGCACCCGGACGAAATGCCGCCTATCAGGTACTACGCGACTGGAGAAAAGGAACATTCCGAGGATCAGCGGCATGACTTCAGCGAACGGATATTTCCCCATCGCCGACAACTGCGACGACTAGCAAACTTCTAGGAGCGAGCATGAAGAAGAAAGGTATTCTCGAACGCCTGAAGGATGGCCCAGTGCTGGGCGACGGCGGCTACCTGCTGGAACTGGAAAAACGGGGGTGGGTGCGGGCCGGTCCGTTCACGCCGGAAGTGGCGCTCACTTATCCCAGCGCGCTTCGCGAACTGCATGTGGAATTCCGCGAGGCTGGCGCCGAAGTCTTGCAGGCGCTCACTTTTTACGCGAGCCGAGACAAGCTGGCGACCGTGGGTTTGGAAAATCGGCTGGAAGAATTGAATCGTGCGGCCGTACGTGTCGCTCGCGAAGTCGCTGGGGATCGATGCCTGGTCGCCGGGAATCTGAGTCTGACCTGGATGTATGAGCCGGGAACTCCCTCGGCAGAAGATCGTGTCCGCAAGACTTTTGACGAACAACTTGCAGTTCAGGTCGACGAGGGCGTGGACTTCATCATTGGCGAAACTTTTTCCTGGCTTGGCGAAGCGCTCATAGCCGTCGAACGAGCGAAGAAGACAGGATTGCCGACCATGGTGACCATCTGCTTCGAGAACAAAGATGAGACTGCGGAAGGCAAAAACGCCGTGGATGCAGCCAAAGCCCTGTTCGACGCGGGAGCCGATATTGTCGGGATGAATTGCCTGCGCCCGCCGGAGCACATTCTGGGTCCGATGGAGCAGATGCGAAAAGCTGTCTCGGGATACTTAGCCTGTCAGCCGGTTGCGTATCGCACACCGAAAGACAAACCCGACTTTACCAGCCTGCCGGAGTTTCCTTACGCGCTGGACCCGCTTCAACTGACGCGTAAAGAGATGGCCGATTACGCTCTACGAGCGCGCGATCTGGGAATCAATTACATCGGGGCGTGCTGCGGCACCGTGGCCATGCACATCCGCGAGATGGCGCGCGTTCTCAACAGGTTGCCGGAGGATTCGCGCATCTGGAAAAAGGGCGGAGAGAAGCCGATGTCTGCGTACGAATATTACGCTCACGACAAGCTGCAGCCGGAAACGATCAAGTAAACCGCATTTGAAAAACGGGCGGCACCATGCCGCCCGTTCGCGCATCCATCAGAAATAGACCTTCAGGGCCATCTGGATGATGCGTGGCCCGCGATAGTAAGGAGAGGAAGAGCCGGTACTGTCGCTCGTCACCTGTCCGAATGCCGAGCCCAACCCGATCGCGCCCTCACTGTACGTTGGGCTGAAGAATTGCACGTGGTTGAAGGCGTTGAAGAAATTCGCCTGAAACTGCAGCGACTTGGCTTCGGTGAATTTGAAATTCTTCATCACCGAAATATCCCAGTTGTTAATTCCCGGCCCGCGCAGGATATTTCTGCCCATGTTTCCGTAGGTGAACAACGGAACACCACCAGCCAGCAGCGAACTATTTGGGGGTACCGGTTTTCCCACCGGAGGTCCAGCAGCGCAGACAAGATTCGTAGGATCGAAGAAAAAGTTTCCAGTCGTCGTTCCGGAGAGACAGCTTCCATGCAGACCATCCGCGCTGGGACTGAAGGTCCGCAGCTGGCGTGGGTTATGGAAGATGTGAATGGGTCCGATGACATCAGGACGATCCAGACCTTCGTTAGAAAAGCTTGCGCCGTTGCTTGAAAAAAGACTGAACGGATTCCCTGATTGGAACGTCGTAATCGTCGAGACTGTCCAGCCCCCCAGCAGGCTCTGAGTCAGAGAGCTGCCGTTGCGGCCGAAGGGTAACTGCCAAATCGGCGAGAGGACCAGACGGTGCGTGGCATCGAAATCCGCCAGCCCGCGGTCAAACGCCGGATTCGTTGGATCGGTGAAAACTGAGGATCGTGCTCTGAAACCGGAGGTTTGATCGAATGTCTTGGCCAGCGTATAGGCGACGCGGAACTGCAGACCGTGAGTCATTTGCCTGTCGGCTTCAATCTGAAGTTCATTGCTGGAAGAACTTCCCTCGCTCACATTGGTGAGGATCTGTGTGGCGCCGGTCGGAATCCCATTTGCATTACAGTCGGCCAATGGCCGGGCGCAATCGGCGGAGATGTCGCTATACGGATCTAGGCCCTGGCCAACGTAATACTGATATTGCGCCATCAAGCCATTCGGGCCGCCGATCGTCGGGTAGTTGAGGTTCGTTCCGGCAATCGCTTTCTTGCTCAGGCTGCCCACATAAACCGCTTCGATCATGGTGTCTTTGGTCAGCTGATACTGGAATCCGTAGTTGAAGTTCTCGGCATATGGAGTTCGAAAATGAGGTTCCACAACATATGCATACGGGATGGCAGGAGTGAAAAATTGTCCCAAATGCCCGCCGGCGATAAATGGATATGGGTTGGAGTAGCCGGTAGTCGCAGTTTGAAACGGATCAGCGCTGTAAGAACCGTTGATCGGAACAAGGCAACCAGGAGCAGCGAGAGCGACGGTGGTAAAGCACGGATAATTATTTGCAACGTATCCAAATGGTGGCTGGCCGCCGAATTGCTCGTTGAGCGCGCCATCTTCAACGTCATAGAAAATGCCGATCCCGCCGCGCATCACCAGCTTGGCATTCCCCAGCATGTCCCAGGCAAACCCCAATCGCGGAGCGAAATTGTGATAGTCGGGATAGAGAAGTCCGCGGTTGGGTGTGCCGGGGTCGCCCGCGTAGAGGAAATTGGGGGGGGCGCCTGGAAATTTTGTGGACTGTTGACCCGGGAACCACCCCATGATCTGGTTATGTGGGTCTACCTGCGGAGAGTTGTATTCGTAGCGGATCCCGTAATCCAAGCTCAGATTCTTCGTTGCTTTCCATTCGTCCTGTGCAAAAAAGTACAGTTGGTGGCTGCGAATACCGTATGAGGCACTGGAGAACTGGTAATAATTATCGGTGAAGCCGCCAACAAAATCGGCGAGCGCGTTTCCCGTGTTGGTGTAGTACGTGCCGAAATCGAATGAACCGTTGTTATAAAAGTCATAGTTGAAGTTGGTTTGCGTCCAGCGGAAATCCCCGCCAAACTTCAGGGCATGTGCTCCCTTCGTCCAAGAGAACGTGTCCTGATACTGGAAGGTGACGTCGTGATCTTTGGTCGGTCCCTGAGGAGATGGACCAAGATTGAAAGCGCCCCCAACGGTTACGATCGGAGGCGCCGCACCCTTCGGATCATCAGGAACAACGGTGGTGAAGCCCAAAGCGGAGGGCGGGGTTTTGTCGGTTGGAACCGCGTCAAACGTGGCCGCGCGGTTCGAGGCAAACCGAAGCTCGTTCAGCATAGTGGGAGAAATTGTGCGGGTCCAACTGATGGATCCGGTCTGATAGCGCTGGTTATTGGAAAATCCCGAGCCCATTGGAACATCTCCGCCGGTCGATGCTCCGTTTAATATTTCGAATGGAAATGCCTGCGGCTGGTCGTCGAAAACGTAGAACGCCGAAAGCGTGTCTTTGCTCGAGAGGTTGTAATCGAAACGAAAGATGAACTGATCTTCGTTCAAGCTCGCAACCGGATCTTCCACATAGCCACTGTCGCCATAGTTGGGCAGGGGAACAAAATCATTGATATAGGTCTTCATCACCGAATCGACCGGCACCTGATTGCCGGGATAGCCGTTCGGGTTCGCGCCAGTTGGGTCAGTAAGCTGGAAACCGAGAGCACTGAAATCTCCCTTGCGCTCTGCCGGTGTCAGAACGGTAAGAATCCCGGGATTCTGCCCTTCCTGCCGCCGCGCTCCCTGGTAAGAGGCGAACAGGAAGGCTTTGTTCTTTATGATCGGAAATCCAATACTTCCGCCAAAAATGTTGTATCGAAAAACTGGAACCTGCTGCAGGAAGTAGTCACTGGCGTCGAGAGCGGTATTGCGGAAGTAATCGAAGGCCGTGCCGTGTACCGCATTGGTTCCCGACTTGATGACCTGATTCACGATCCCGCCGGATGTTCGCCCGTATTCCGCCTCATAGTTGTTGGTGATGATTTTGAATTCGGCGACGGCGTCTGGATTGGGATCGACGACCATATTATTGCCGAGGAAATCGTTGTTGTCGGCGCCATCAAGCAGGAAGGTCATGGATTCAGAGCGCTGTCCGCTCACAGAGAACGGGTTGCCTGAGCCGTCATCCTGATCGGGTGCAAAAACTCCTGCTTGCAGCAAACCGAGTTGCATGGTGTCGCGCGCGGCCAGGGGGAGATTTTCAATTCGCGCCGTAGTCTCCACTTGCCCTAGAGTCGCGCTGACCGTGTCAACCTGGGCAACATTGCCATTCACTTCGACTACTTGATTCGCGGCTCCGACTTTGAGGTCGACATCCAGATGAGCATTCTGATTGATTTCAAGCGTGATCCCCGTGCGGAGATATTTGGTGAATCCCGCTTGCTCCACCGAGAGCTCATACGTGCCGATCGGAACCAGGGTGAACAGGTAATTGCCATCTTTATCCGAAACCAAGCTGCGCTTCAGGTTGGTGCTGCTATTTTTCAGTGTGATCTTGGCTCCAGCTACTACCGCATGACTGGGGTCATGTATCGTACCGGTAATCTGTGCTGTGGCCTGCTGCGCGGCCGCTCGCTTCGCGCATGGCAAAACCACAAAGACCGCAATGGCAACGACAGACAGAGCACTTCTACATCGGAAAGCAGAAGTCATAGGATTGGGCTCCTGAAGTTTGGCGACAATGATGCACTTTTTGGGTCGGCAAAAACAAGGAGGTAGGAGCGAAATTCGATTCTCCTCGGGCCAAGTTCTGTTGTATGCGCAAATCGCTGAAGCCCCGTGGGTATAACGATCCTAATCAGCGTCTCCGCTGCCCAATGTCAGTAAAGGAACCCCGTTCTTGTGCATCAGGTCGTTAAGAGTAGGCAGATCGGTGTGTTGAATTTCCTCCCACTTTTGCAGTTGTGTGTTGAGGCGGCTATGGAGATCGTCGTACACCTGTAATTGTTGCGCTGTTGGTGTTTCGTCGAAGCTCTGAATCACGTCGCTGAAACTGGCGTATTGCTCGTTGAGCATGTTTGGATAGCGCAGGTTGTCTTCCGAACTTCCCAGCTTTACCTGGATCAACTGCTCTTCCACCACTGTCATCTTTTGATCGAGCGCCTTTGCCGCGGAGATTACATCTTTGCCCTGAGAGCCTTCTGCACTCCACTTTTCAAGTGTTTCCAGGTTCGCGCGTAAGCTGCGAATCTGGTTTACAGCGCGATGCAGATTGTCGATATCCTGGCGAGTTTTCAGCGCCAGATCGAGCTGCTGCTGCAGCCCAGAGGCCGTGACTTGATCCTTTATCCGGGGATCGATAACGACTTCCAGAGGCGCGGTCTGCGCGTGTCCTTTGACGGTGAGCTTTACTTCATACGTACCTGGGCCGACCAAGGGACCGCGCGGAGGCTCGCCCTCGTAAAAGGCGCGGGCGACCTGCACGGGCGGATCATAGCGGAAGTCCCACGCAAAGCGGTTCATTCCTGCATTCGCTGGCAGGGTGGTCGACACATGTTCCTGGTCCGGCCACTCAGGCGGTTGTTCGTGTTTGTTCTCCTCGCGGTTTGACAGATGACGGACCTGCCTGCCTTGCTCATCCAGAATATTGATCGTGATTTCTTCTTTATCGGACCGCTTGGATTTGAGGTAATAATAAAGAATCGCCCCTTTTGGTGGGTTATCACCGACAGGTCGTCTACGATCAACCTGGTCGGGGAAGTGCAAACGGGTTGCCGAACCGGGTTGAAAAAGGTGGAAGTCTTCATCCGCGATCCTTGCGCGGGCTTGGCGCAGCGGATTCACGTCATCGAGAATCCAGAATGCTCGGCCATGCGTGGCCGCAACCAGATCGCTGTCCTTGACAGCAAGATCGTGAATAGGAACGATGGCCAGATTCAACTGCAACGGCTGCCAGTGTGCGCCATCGTCGATGGAGAAATAGACGCCAGTCTCGGTTCCCGCATAAAGCAGCCCTTTCACCTTTGGATCTTCGCGCACGGCATGCACATAAGCGCCCGCAGGAATTCCGCTGTTGATTCGTGTCCAGCTCTTGCCGTAATCGTGCGTCTTATAAATGAGCGGATTGAAGTCATCAAGTTTGTGGCGATCGACGGCCACGTAAGCTGTTCCGGGATCGTGGTGCGACGCTTCGATGATGCTCACCATGCTCCATTCCGGCATGTCTTTGGGAGTGACGTTCTCCCACGTCTTGCCGTCATCGTGGGTGAGATGGATCAGACCGTCGTCCGACCCTGCCCATAGCACTCCCTGCTTCAGCGGTGACTCTGCCAGGGCGAACACTGTGTCGTAGTACTCGACGCTGGTGATGTCGAGAGTAATGCTTCCGCCTGAAGGTTTCTGCTTGCTCTTGTCGTTACGCGTGAGATCGGGACTGATCACATTCCAGCTATGTCCTCGGTCGGACGTCTTCATCACGTACTGGGACGCAGTGTAAATCGCATTGGAATCGTAATTCGACACTATTATTGGTTCGGTCCATTGAAAACGATATTTTAGGTTGGCTGCGCCATTTCCAGAAGTGTCGAGGGGATACGGCGAGATATCCTGCAACTGATTCGTGCGGTGGTCGTAACGCGTGATGGTGGAAGCATCCGAACCGGCATATGCGACCTCTGGATCTTTTGGATCAGGTGAGATGTATCCGCTCTCGCCACCCCCGACGGTGTACCAATCCTGACGGCCGATCACGCCCTCATCACTTTGGCTGGCGATCGCGACTGTGGTGTTGTCCTGCTGAGCGCCGTAGACGCGATACGGATAATGATTATCGATCGCGACATGATAGAACTGCGCGGTCGGCTGATTGTTCTGCTCGGTCCATGTCTTGCCGCCGTCTATCGAGATGGTCACGCCACCATCGTTGCTGTTCATGATGCGTTGTGGGTTGGTTGGATCGATCCACAACCCGTGATGATCGCCGTGTGGCGCGGGCAGCAAATTGAAGGTCTTGCCTCCATCATTCGAGCGGAATGCACCCGTGTTCAACACATAGACGGTATCCACGCTCTTCGGATCGGCGAAAACGTGCGTGAAATACCAGGCGCGCTGCGTATACCGATGATCGCCATTAACTAGCGTCCACGTGTTGCCAGCATCTTCAGAGCGATACAGCCCACCCTTGTTCGCTTCGATGAGTGCGTATACCCGGTTGGCATCGGCTCCAGAAACGGCAACCCCAATGCGGCCCAGTTCTCCCTCGGGAAGGCCGTGACCAGTGAGTTGCTTCCAAGTCAGCCCGCCATCTATGGATTTGTAAAGTCCGCTGCCGGGTCCGCCGCTGTTGAAGTGCCAGGGCTGGCGTCGCACCTGCCACATCGCGGCATACACGATACTGGAATTACTCGGGTCGAAGACAACATCGATTGCGCCGGTGTTCTCGTCCTTATACAAAACCTTCTGCCAGGTCTTCCCGCCGTCTGCCGTACGGAAAATACCGCGTTCCGTGTTTGGCCCCCAGGCGTGTCCGAGCGCAGCGACTAGGACGATGTCTGGGTTCCTCGGGTCAATGATCACCGCGCCGATATGGCGCGAATCCTTCAGGCCGACATTCGTCCAACTCTGTCCAGCATCGGTTGACTTGTACACGCCATCGCCGTAGGAAATATTGCCGCGCAAGCAGGCTTCTCCCGTACCTGCATAAAGAATGTTATGGTCAGAATCGGCGACCGCGATCGCACCGATCGACGAGGTGCCCTCGTGATCAAAAACCGGTGTCCAACTCAAGCCACCGTTTGTGCTTTTGAAAATGCCTCCAGAAACCGCCCCGAAATAGTAGGTGTTGGGATCGCCCGGTACTCCGGTAACGGCAAGGACGCGGCCACCACGGAACGGTCCAATCTGCCGCCATTTCATGCCTCCGACGAGCGATGAATCAATCTGTGAAAAAGAGCTGAGAGCAAAAGAAACGAACAGCAGCAGGAATGCGAGCCGGCTTCGCATGAAATTCTCCCGATTGTGCTGGAGTCCTCGCCTGGGTCTTATTTCCCATCCCAGTGTCACAGCATGATAAAACAACCACAAGCCCATTCGTCGGTGAAATGGACCGTCAATGCGCGAATCGGAAGTCCGGAGGCCAAGCAACTCTCACACATTCGTCGCGACGAAATCGAAGCTGCATTAGCGGATGCGGCGGATGAACAGCGTGTGGTAATCGGAGCGGTAGAACCCTACAACGTAAAGAATGGCTTTTCCTTTGGTGGAATAGATCACTTGTCGAATGCGCAAAACGGATCCTCCGCGTCGCATCCCGAGCAACTCCGCAACTTTGGCGTCCGCAGCCGTGGCGTCAATTTCCTCATCCGCATAAGCCAGATCTACTCTATAGTTGCACGTGAGAGTTTCAAATAACGAGGTACTTCCCAATTTGGCGCGCACCAGATCGGAAAACTCAGCGGCCGAAAAGTAGCAAGTCTCCAGCGCGAGAGGTTCATCGCTGGTTTCGCGCAGGCGCTCAATTTTCACCAGTCGGCTGCCAGCCGGTAGCCGAAGGCGGGCAGCCACTTCGGGGTCGTCATCGATGATTTTAGCGAGCAGCACTCGCGAGCGCGGGTTCAACCCGCGACTGGACATCTGCTCCGTGTAGCTCATCAGCTTGTTGAAGTGAATCCTCGGCGAAGCCACGAAAGTGCCCGCCCCCCGGCGGCGCTCAACGAGTCCTTCGCGCTCCAGGCCCACGAGCGCGTGGCGCGCCGTCATCAAGCTCACGTTGTGCGTTTTTGCCAGTTCGCGTTCCGAGGCCACCGCATCGCCCGGTTTCAGTTCCGCTGCCTGGATACGCTTGCGGATAACATTCTGGATTGTTTTGTAAACCGGCGCCCCGTTGTCTTGTACTCCTGCCATGTAAGACTTCCCGAACCAGATGCCACGCTCCACATGAGAATGCGGCAATCTGTAAATGCTATATAGCGGAAATGAATTCCGATGTAAAGACTCAATCGAATAATTTGCGACAATTCCAATGGGACTCGCGTGGGGAATCAAGTGGCACTGAAGATTTCCACACTTGAAATCACAGGTATTTGTGATGGAAATCACAGGCCATTCATAAGTTACACGTAAATAAAGAACTCCTTTATGATTCCCGGTTCGATGACAATCTGCCCGAGAAAATGCATTTTGTACTTGACCATGGACTTCTGTCTGCTATATAGCATAGTTGAAACGTGGTAGGCGGCTAACACTCGCGCAACGGTGCCATTTTGGTTGCAGGATGACCGTGGCGTGTGAGTATGCGGCGGGGGTTTTAGGAACTTGTTTATATCCGCAATGCGCAGAGATCTCGCAAATCGATATTCCAAGCAGCAGATTCATAACAGAGGCGCTCATCCTCATCGTGAGCGCTGCTGGGTTCGCTCAACAAATCGGTCACAGCCGTCGCAACTGAGCGGCTGGGCCTCTCTGGAGTGAAAGAAATGAAACAGCGCAGTATTGGTTTTTTACTTAATGCATTTATGGTTCTGTTGCTGCTCGCCCCGGGTTACGGTCAAAAAAGCACCGGCACGATCAGCGGGACCGTGACTGACCCAAGCGGTGCCGTGGTAGCTGACGCCACGGTTACCATCAGCAACAGCGAGACTGGGCTCACACGGACAACAATGAGTAACAGCTCGGGAGAATATAGCGCTCCTGACATGCCGCCCGGTATTTATCGAGTGGTGATCAAACAGTCGAATTTCAAGGAATTCGTTACCGACAAAGTCGAACTGCATACCGCCAGTCAGGCGATCGTTAATGCCCAATTGCAACTGGGCAACACCGCCGAAGTGGTGACGGTAGAGGCGAATCCCATTCAAGTACAGACAAACAATGCCTCGCTGGGTGAGGTTGTGGAGGGCGACCAGGTTCGCAATCTTCCGCTCAACTCACGCAACTTTGTCGAACTGACCCAAATGGCTCCGGGAGTTTCTCCGGCGAACAGTTTCAACATGGTCGGCAAGGGACTCGCCGGCGGCGTAGATTTTGCCGTCAATGGGAATTCGATCAAGGACAATCTCTTCCTGGTGGATGGGGTCAATAACAATGACATCGGTTCGAACCGAACCATTCTGATTTACCCGTCTCTGGATTCCATTGCAGAATTCAAGATGGTGCGCAACTCCTATGGCCCGGAGTATGGTCAGGCGGGAGGCGCAGTCATCAGTATTGTCACCAAGAGCGGCACCAACCAATGGCATGGCGGCGTTTTCTATAGCGGCCGCAATGACAAGCTGGATGCCTACGATTTCTTCTCCGCTCGCAATGCGGTGGCCGATCGCCAGGCTAACGTGTTCAACCCGGTTACGAACAGCATTTACGGCAGTCCCAACGAGGACAAGCCGATTCTCCGCCACAATGACTGGGGTTATCACGTTGGAGGGCCCATCAAGAAGGACAAACTCTTCTTCTTCTGGAACGAGGAATGGAACCGCGAGATCCGCAGCAAGTTTCAATCGGGCTGTGTGCCGAATGCCGCGGAACGCGCCGGTGATTTCAGCGGAGGTGTGACCTGCGGTGATTTTGTCACCAGTCTCACCGCGCCCGGCGGACCGATCGGCATTCCGAATTCGGTTTCAACCGCTCCTGGTTCGAACAAAATTGCGAATCCATTGCCGGCGATGACGGACATGATGAATTTCTTTCCACTGCCCAACCAGGCCTGCGCAGTGACTCCAATTGGAGCCACTGCCGCGGCTGGAAACAGTGCCAGCTGCAAGAATTGGCAGGCGAACCTGAGCTCTGCCGTGTTCTGGCGTGAAGAGAATGCCCGCGGCGACTATAACCTCACCAGAAACCATGTGGTTACCTTCAAGTACACGCAGGATAGCTGGTCGAACCCGGCTCCGAACCTCGGATACTGGGGAGACGATGCTTATCCGCAATTGCAGAGCAGCTGGGCGCAGCCCTCGAAATCCGTCGTGGGAAAACTGACCTCCACGATCGGCTCTCACCTCATTAATGAAGCGGCATTTGCGTACTCCAATAACCGCATCAACATTACGCCGGGTGGAACAGATCCCGGTTTAACGGCCACTCTGACGTCTGACTTTCCGACTCTGTTTCCTGCAGACTTGAAGTCGCACAAGGTGGGTGTACCAACCATCAACCTCGGAAACAACGGTGGTACTCCGCAGATGATCGCTCCCTGGGACAACGGCGAAAATCTATACAGCGGACGCGACGATCTCTCCTGGCTACATGGTTCACACACGATTAAGGTCGGGGTATTCCTTGGCTTCAACAAGAAATTCGAATACAACGGCGGAGGAAGTTCGGAGCGTCTGAGCGCGAACCCTGTAGACGCCAACGTCAACTTGACTAAGGGAACCGGTGTGGTTACTGGCGTCCCCATGGCCAATGCCTTCATCACTGGTAATACATATAACGGTTTGAGCGAAGTCTCGACAGACATCCTCAACGATGTGCACTGGCGCGACTACGAGGTCTACATTGGTGATTCCTGGAAGGTTAATCGCAAACTTACCTTCGACTTCGGAGTTCGCTATTCCATCCTCACCACGCCATACCAGGCGGACGGCTTGGCGACAAACTTCCAGCCGAACTTGTGGAGCGCAACCGAAGCCGCTGCCCATCCTAACGATGCTTGCAACGGATTATGGGTGGTCCCCGGCAAGAACCCCTGCGGCAGCGCCAACAACACTTTTGGTACGAGCTTCAGCACGGGGACGCCCGGACCAAACAAATACCTGCAGGACCAGAACTATCACCAGTTCGCGCCTCGTCTGGGGCTTGCTTATGACCTTTTCGGCGACGGCAAAACCGCCATCCGAGCTGGTTTCGGACAGTTTTATCAACGAGACCGGACAGCCATCTACACCCTAACGAGCAATGCTCCTTTCGCGCTTAATGCAAATGGTTATACTCGGACCTTGAATGGGCCATCTCTGACCGCGACTCAGTTTGCCACGGCAGTGACCTCGCCCGACGGCGGATATGACCCTGCTGCTAGGACCCCCTACACCTTGCAGTGGAATGTGGCCGTGGAGCACAGCTTGGCCAAGGAAACCAGCCTGCAACTCGCCTATGTTGGAAACCGGTCCGTACATCAGCTGACGACTTCCGACATCAATGAGGTTCCGCAGAGCAGTTGGGCAGCATGTGCGTTCATGTCCAATTGCAACAGCTTGCGCCCTTACTCCAACTTCGGCTTCCTGCCGTGGTGGGGCCACTATGGTGACGCTCATTACAACTCGCTGCAAGCTTTGTTCAAAGCCCGCGTCAGCAGGGCGTTGGTCAACTTCGCCTATACTTATTCACACTCGATCGGCGATGTGCCGCAGGACGAATCCAACGGCACGCCCAACTTCCAGACTTTAACTACTCAGCTGACCCCGAGCCTCGACAAAGGCAACACCAACATCAACCGGCCGCAAATTTTCGTCGCCAATGTGGTCGTGCCCTTGCCGGAGTTGAGGGGCTCGAACATGGCCCTGCGAGAGGTGGCGGGCGGGTGGCAACTAGCTACGATTCTCTCGGCCCAGTCCGGACCGTCCGTGACGATTCAAACGGCTGGATTGAGCGAGAACACTGCGCTGCTCGTTCCCGGCGCAAAGGCCTCAGGGCTTAACGCTTTGTATGGCACCGGAAACGCGGGCCCGTCCTGGGCTCCTGGTTCCAACCGGCGTCCTAGCATCGTCGCCGGCGCGAACTGCACCAGCGGGGCTCACTCCAACTACATCTACAATGCGGCTGCCTTCACTGTCGTCGGTTCCGCTATTGGAGACCTCGGTAATGAACCCGTTGGGTTCTGCCATGGCCCGGGCTATGTCAACGATGACTTCTCGCTGAACAAAGCCTGGAGAATGGGCGAAAAGGTATCCTTGGAATTCAGGATGGATGCCTTTAACTTCTTCAACCATGCAAACTTCAACGCAGGGACACAGGGCGGAGCCGGCAACCCGATCGGCAGCGTGAACTGCGGACCAGCCAACGGGCTTGGCCAGTATCAGCCCTGCGGCACGACGAACAACATAATTACGGCGCAAACGGCGGGCAGCGACCTGCACGCTACTTCGATTCTCAACCGCGCCCGCGAACTTCAGTACGGCTTGAAGCTCACCTTCTAGCCGCGCTCTGTTCTTTGCTTACCAGCAAAAAACCGGCAGGGCTTGATCGAGAGACAAGTCCTGCCGGTACTATTTTCGGGTACGATGATGATTCTGTGTCACGGAACCTTTTCTTGCCTCGATCTCGCTTCTTACACTTCCGTACGCGACAGTCAGTGCTGTCCTTTCTCATCGTGGTCGCCTTTGCTGCACCAAAGTGTGGGCTAGCCGCTGCGAGGGCCTTGCAAGAACCGGCCACTCGTACTCATAAACAGAATCATGCCAGACCGCAATCAGCGTTTTTGACGGAGCGCCAGGCACGTCAGCAGAAGTTGGATGCGGCCAAAGAATCCGATGATCCCTCGGCGATCACCGATGCCAGTCAACGGCTTATAGGTTTGTTGTTGCGGCAGATCGGCAGCCTTAAGTTGATTGAAGGAGCCGCGTCAGAGGCGGTTGAAGTTTATCGTCGTTCGATCGATTTCGAGGATGTTCCCGACAGCCAGATCGACCTGGCCGTTGCACATTTAGCCGCTGGCCAGGTTGGCGATTGTCTTTCGGAGGTGACAAACACCATTTTCGCGAGCCCGAAGAATGCGCGCGCATGGCATCTCGATGGTAAGGTTTTGATGGCCAAACAGGATTACAGCCACGCTGTCGAGGCCCTGCGGCAGTCGCTTTCACTTCAGGCAAGTGCTAACACTTCCTACCTGCTTGGAAGCGCGTTGCTTCAGCTCAAGAGTTATGACGAAGCTAAGAAGGTATTCCAGGACTTGGTTGGCGCAAGCAAAAATCGTCCTGGTCTGCACTTGCTGATTTCTGACGCTTACCGCAACACAGGGTTTTCCGACGATGCCGAGCGCGAGCTGAAACTGGCGCTTCGATTGGATCCCAATGCGCGTCGCGAGCATTCGCGGCTCACCGATGTCGATCCCGCAGCGCAGTTTGATCCCGGTATTCCTGGCAAACCAATGGCCGCCCAGCGTCATTCAGAAAAGGCTCAAGAGCAGCAATTGAGCCGAATGCTGGCAAGCGCGCTGAACGATCTAGGGACGGCCGAGGCCAAGCAACAGAGATTCGACCTGGCATTAGCCCACTTTCAGGAAGCAGAACGTTGGCACGCAGATACACGAGGCCTGATGCGCAACATGGGCTTGGCAGCCATGGCGCTATCGGACTACCCCGAAGCAGTGCGCGCATTGCAGCCGGTGGTGGCGGCCAATCCCGGTGATCAGGTCGCCCGCTCGCTGCTTGGTACGGCCTTGTATTCAACCCGAAGTTTCGTCGAGGCCGCTCAGGTATATACGCCATTAGGCGATTCCGTGCTACGCGAGCCGGAACTTGCCTACGCGTGGGCAGACTCGTTGATAAAGACAACGCAGTTTCCCCGGGCAACTTCGCTGTTGGACAAACTGGAGAAGCAGTCGCTCCCCCCGGAAATGCTCATCCTCATCGCCCAAGCGTGGTCCCAAATGGGAAACTATCCGCGTGCGGTAGAGAGCTGTCACAAAGCCCTGCAACTGCAACCAAAGCTGGCGCAGGCCCATTTCATCGCGGGAATGGCACAGATTCGCTCGGATCACCCCGCCGAGGCAATTTCGGAGTTCCGGGCGCAACTGGAATTGGATCCTGACAACAACGACGCGCAATATCATCTAGCCTTCGCCTTACTCCAGTTGTCGCATAGCGATGAAGCAACAGCATTGCTAAGATCGGTTCTCGCGCGCGATCCCAACCATGCGCAGGCCAATTATGAGCTAGGTAGAGAACTTCTCACCGAGGGTAATAAGGAAGCGGCGATAGAATATCTGGAAGCAGCAGCACGATTGAATCCGCAACTCGATGCTGTCCATTACCAGTTGCAATCCGCATACCGGGCTGTGGGCCGCAAAGACGATGCGGACCGCGAGCTAAAGATCTACCGCGAAATGAAAGCCAAGAACCGTAACGTGAACGTGAGTTCTCCCATGGGACGACCGGCAAAAGAATAGAAGACAAGAGCTCAATCCAGCTGAGCAAATTGACCATGTCAACCTACAAACGCTGCCTGATCTTTGTCTTTGTTTTTCAGCCGGTCTTGGCGGTTTGGGCTCAGGGTGGGCATGATGTGGCGCCTCCACCTCCGCCCGGAGCCAAGAGCGTTGTTTGCAAAGGCCGCCCGGTGCCGCAGCTCGAAGATGTGACGGAGAAAGCTGGCATCCATTTCGAGCACGTATCCTCGCCGGAAAAGAAATATATCGTCGAGTCGATGAGCGGCGGCGTCGTGCTGATCGATTACGACCGCGACGGCTGGCCCGACATTTATTTCACCAACGCAGGGACAGTGGAGATGCTCAGGAAACACCAGCGTCCCCGCGGTGTCCTCTACCACAACAATCACGACGGAACCTTCACCGACGTTACAGAAAAGGCGGGTATCGCCACGCCCTGCGGTTTAGCCAATGGTGGCGCAGTCGGCGATTACAACAACGACGGCTGGCCCGATCTGTATATCACTTGCTTAGGCGGAAACGTGCTTTACCGCAACAACGGCGATGGCACGTTTACCGACGTCACTGCAAAAGCCGGTGTCGCCGACGGCCGCAACTCGATGGGCGCTGCTTTTGGCGATTACGACAACGACGGCTTTGTCGATCTCATGGTGACCAACTACGTCAGTTTCCATGTCGAAAACCTGCCCGGCTTCGGAGGCATCCCGACCTGCAAGTATCGCGGAGTAGACGTGCAGTGCGGTCCCCGGGGATTGCCGGGTGCCGGGGACGCGCTCTTTCATAACAACGGCGATGGAACTTTTACGGACGTCTCCAAGAGCGCGGGCGTCGACGATCTGAACGGTTATTACGGGCTGGGAGTGACCTGGGTCGACTTCAATAACAGTGGCAAGCAAGACATCTTCATCAATAACGATGCCACTCCGAATTATCTTTATAAAAACGAGGGCAACGGTAAGTTCAGCGAAATTGGCCTGGAATCAGGAACGGCGGTAAGCCAGGATGGTGCCGAGCAGGCCTGTATGGGTCTCGCGATCGGCGACTACTTGCATAATGGTTATCCCTCCATATTCATCACCAACTTCTCCGACGAGTACGACACGATTTACCGCAACGATGGAAACTGGAATTTTGAAGATGTTTCGTATAAGTCAGGAGAAGCCCTGCCCTCCATGCCTTTTGTGAAATGGGGAAATGCATTCGTAGATGTGGACAACGACGGCTGGCTCGATTTATTCGTGGTCACCGGGCATGTCTATCCTCAAGCCGCGGGTCTACCTGCCACGGCAGGTTATCCACAGCCGAAACTGCTCCAACTAAATCAGAAAGACGGAACCTTCTGCGATGCCAGCGCACAAGCCGGGCCGGCGCTCACTCAGCGCCGAGTTTCGCGAGGTGTAGCTGTTGGCGACCTGTTCAATGATGGCCAGATGGATATCGTTGTGGAGGATCTCGACGGTAAGCCCATGATTCTCCGCAATCGTGGTATCGTGAGCAACCACTGGGTGAGTTTCGAGTTATCTGGGACGAAGAGCAATCGCCTTGCGATTGGCGCGAGGCTCAAAGTTGTGTCGGGTGGGATAACTCAGACGGAACAGGTACACAGCGGAGGCAGCTATCTCTCCCAGAGTGATTTCCGAGTGCATTTCGGGCTGGGGACATCGGTCAAGATCGACTCGGTTGAAATCCACTGGCCATCTGGCGCAGTCGACGTTCTGAAAGACTTGGCACCCGACCAGTTCTATTCAGTTCTGGAAGGGAAGGGGGTTGTGCCGGCGGAGGCGATCCGCCCCGGATTTGCTGCGCATTGAGATCAGCTTCGAAAAATTGATGCTGTGCAAGAGTCATGCAATAAGGCGTGGGTAGTCCTGTCTTAGCCTGCACCGGCTCGCTCCCCTGGAATTTGCCACTTAACCCTTTACTTCAACGATACGTCTATTGATCAAAACTCCCGCGATCGCCAAGAGGACGAACACTACGCTGGACAAAACTAGCCAGCCCCAATATTGAGTTGGGTGCCTCAGGACCCGAATCACATGCCGCCCGTAAAGATGGGCAATGATCGCAACTCCCGTATACCTAGCCCCTCGGGCGAGCAGCACTGAGATCAAGAAAGTGGAAGTGCTGTACTCGTTCGAAGCGCCTGCCGCTGCGAAAAAGACACTCGTAGGTAGTGGGAACGGAATTGCCGACGACGCGATCACAATTCCGATTCCCCAGCGCTCGAAGATTTTTAAGAGTTTCGGGATTCGCTGAGCGCGAAACTTGCTTTCCAGGTAGGATCGTCCGGCTTTACGAGCAAGCCTGAAAGTAAGATATGCACCGATTACGGCGCCAGCTGTCGCTGAAGCCGCGTATTCGTACCAGGGATTATGGCGGCTCACGATCAGAATGACGATTAAGATGTCGGGGCCACCGAATGTGGGCAGCGGCGTCCCGTCCAGAATCGCCATAAAGAATAGTCCGACGGCTCCGAAGTGACGAAAAACTGCAAGAACCCGATTCCGATTTCTACTCCTTGCTTGCAGCGCTGAGGCCAACATCCGGCTGGTGGTTCTGAGCACAGGATGACAGAATACTCCGGTTCTGACTGATATTGATGCCGAGAAGGATTCCGTCGCCAACAACCTACCCCAACACCCGGCCACCTGACTGACATCTCGGCTGTGAACTGCTGAAAGAAATCAATCTACTGAATTTTCGGCGCTCTTTGCGAGCGATCCGTAAGCTGGTAAAAATTCTTCAAAGTTGGAGCAAGCTTTCCGTTTAATCTGTTCAGATCTCAGACGTAAGCCGGGTAAGCTATTTGATGGAAGGTGCTCATGAAGCTGAGGATGCGTCTCCAGTGAAGGTGATCAGCGGCAGCGCTCCTGTGACGGAAGACGAAAGCAAACCGGTATCGCTGTTTCCTTCGGGGCATCTGGTGCCCTTTGTTCTTGTGACCGCGCTTTTTTTCCTCTGGGCCATTCCAAACAAACTCAACGACGTTCTGATCCGGCAATTTATGAAGTCCTTTTCACTTTCGCGGTTCGAAGCTGGATTAGTGCAGTCCGCCTTTTACCTTGGCTATTTCGTGCTCGCAATGCCGGCTGCGATTCTAATGCGGCGTCTCGGATACAAAGCCGGGTTTGCCATTGGTCTGTTGCTGTTCGGTCTAGGAACGTTTTTGTTCTGGCCTGCCGCCCTCATCGGACGTTATGGATTCTTCCTTTTTGCCCTGTTCGTGATCGCCAGCAGTCTTTCTTTCCTGGAAACGGCATCCAATCCGTTTATTGCGCAAATCGGCGATCCCGCGACGTCCGAGCGACGCCTGAATTTCTCACAAGCTTTCAACCCGTTTGGTTCGATTACGGGCGTCCTAATGGGAACCGGTCTTCATTTTTTCGGGGATCGAACTTGCTCCGCACCAGATCGAAGAGATGAGAGCACAGCATCTGTATGACGCCTATCTTCGATCGGAAACGATGAGAGTCGTCAAACCCTATCTGGCCCTGAGCGCCATCGCCATTTTCTGGGCTGTTCTGATCCTGCGGACGAAGTTCCCAAGCATTCAGAGCGAGCATGAGGCAAACGGCGATCGCGGGCATTTTCGCGAACTGTCTCAGTATCCACATTTTTGGAGCGCGGTTCTTGCACAGTTCATGTACGTCGGCGCGCAAGTGGGGACGTGGAGCTACTTCATTCAGTATGTGCAGGAGTCCACGCATAAACCGGAAAAGATAGCTGGTTACTTTCTGACGGGAATGCTGGCAGCCTTCGGCGTTGGACGCTTCAGTTCCGCGTGGCTGATGAAATTCATAGAACCAAGCAAGCTCCTTGGCTCATATGCCTTAGTAAATGTGGTTCTGGTTGCGTTCGGAATGTTGCATCCAGGATGGGCTGGGTTGTGGGCTGTGTTCGCGACGAGTTTCTTCATGTCCCTGATGTTTCCGACGATCTTCGCTCTTGGACTGAAGGGACTGGGACCGAACACCAAGATTGGCGGATCTCTGCTGGTGATGGCGATCGTGGGAGGAGCAGTCCTCACTCCAATCATGGGACTGATCGCGGAGGTACGCCGCAGCATTGCTCCCGCATACATAGTTCCTCTAATCGCCTACATTGTCATTGGCGTTTACTCGTTTGCGTGGGCAAAACCGCGTACCCGAATGAAAGCAGTCTAGAGGAAGCTTCTTGTTTGACGGAACCTACCTCGGTTCGGTGATGAGCAAGGTTCGATTCTCGTCGAGGCCCGTGCTCACGAGCTGTTTGCGGCCGGATGGCCAATCGATTCCCACGCTTTCAACTTTCGCCGTTTCACCTAATCCAAAGTAAAGGGGTAACACGCTCTGGGCCAGGTATCCCGACTTGCCGGGGTTGTACTTAGTATAGGTTTGTCCGCCTGCTCGAACACGCACGGTAGCCCCCGAAGGTGATGCCACTCTCTTTCAGGTCGGAGAACTGGAAGCTATGAAAGACTGTGAAGTGCCGGGCGGCGTCGATCTGCGCGGCCTTTCGTTCGGGAAGGCAATCCCTCCCCATATCTTCTTCCGGGAAGCGAGCTCGGGGCGCAGTATCAGTGCCCATTCCAGATACAATGGCAAGAATAAGGCTTAGGGTAGCAGGAACGATTTGTGGCAAACGATTTCTCATCTCAAAAGGAAGATTCGAGCCCAAAGTGGGCGGGGAACGTGGCTTTTTGAGCGGCAACGCACGCCTATGGTGAGGCGCTTGATTTTCGTTGGTTCGGCGCTGGCATTTTGCGGCTTGTGCACCTTCGCGTCGGGCCAATCCTCCACGGATCGGATCCGCGAAATTACTTCTTCAATACGAGACCGCCAGTTCGACCAGGCTCTGCAACTCTTGCAATCGGAATTGCAGCAGAATCCCAGCAGTGTGCAATTGTTAGCGCTTAAGGGCATTGCGTACTCAGGCAAGGGAGAGAAGAAAGAAGCGCTGGGAGCTTTTCGTCACGCGCTTGCGATTGCACCGAACTATCTTCCCGCCTTGGAAGGAGCGGCACAGATTGAATACGAGACAGGGGGCAAAGATGCGGAGTCACTGCTCCGGCGCGTGCTGTTGCTGCAGCCGCACGATGCCACGACGCATGCAATGCTGGCGGTGCTGGCCTATCGACGGAAGGATTGCGCCTTGGCGGTGTCCCACTTTCAGGAGAGCGGTTCGCTTCCTTGAAACTCAACCCGGTGCATTTCAGGCCTATGGCGACTGCCTGGTGCATCTGAAAGAACCAGATAAGGCAATCGAGGTATTCGGCCGCGCCGTACAGAACTCCCCGCAGGACGCGACCGCGCGATATCAGTTGGCGTCGGTACAGATGATGACACAGCATTCGAAAGATGCCTTAAGGACACTGCAGCCGCTTCTCGACGCGAACACCAACGACCCGAATGTCATGGACCTCGCTGCTTCGGCCTATGAAGCGGATGGAAATACTCCGGAAGCCGTTCGCATTCTGCGTCAAGCGATCCTCTCCAACCCGCGTGATCCAAACCTGTACGTCGATTTCGCTAGCCTCTGCATTGACCACCAGTCATACGCGGTCGGCGTGGATATGATCGATGCGGGGCTGAAAGCGGAACCGAATTCAGCATCCTTGTACGTAGCACGTGGAATCCTGTACGTCCAGATGGCGCAATTTGACAACGCAGAAGCCGATTTCGAGAAGGCGGATGAGATTGATCCACGCAGCTCCATCGGGTCTGCTGCGGAAGGATTGGCGGCTGTACAACAGAATGACCCAGACCAGGCCTTGAAGACGGTTCGCGCAAAATTGGCCAGGAATCCGAATGATGCACTTCTCTTGTATCTGAAAGCCGAAATACTTGCTCAGAAAGGGCCGGAGCCCGACAGCGCGGAATTTCGTGAAGCCCGGGCGTCGGTCCAAAAGTCGGTGACTCTGCGCCCCTCGTTAGCTCAGGCTCGCGATATTCTGGCAAAGCTCTACCTTCAAGCTGGACAGAACGAACTCGCAATCGAGCAGAGTCGGCAGGCATTGAAGATCGATCCCAAAGATCAAACCGCTCTGTATCACCAAATTCAGGGTCTGCGCAAAGTTGGTCGAAAACAGGAGTTACCGGGTCTGTTGAAACGGCTAGCCTCCCTGCGCACCCAAGCGACCAAAGACGAGGCTGAACACAACCGCTACAAACTCGTAGAAGATAAATCCCCTTTGCCGGAGAAACCACAGTCTTGACTTTCAGCCGTCGTGATTTTTTGCGAATCTCCTTCGGATCGGCAGCTTGCGCTACGACTCCCATGCTCGTTGGGCAGGGCGTGTCCACGCACACCGTGAAACCTGTGGCTCGGCCTGCGCCATCGGGGCGTCCTTTTTATGCCCGATTCGTCGATGTCGCACCGCAGGCCGGCTTGCGCGAGCCAGTGATCTACGGCGGCGTGGACAACAAGAAATACATTCTCGAAGCGACCGGGTGCGGATGTGCTTTCATCGATTACGACAACGATGGCTGGATGGACATTTTCCTGCTCTCCGGAACTCGCTTGACTGGAGATCCTCCTGAAGCAACAAATCGCCTGTACAAGAACAATCGCGACGGCACCTTTACCGACGTGACCGAGAAGGCGGGGTTGAAGGCCGTCGGGTGGGCATCTGGGGTTTGCATCGGGGACTACAACAACGACGGGTTTGAAGACATCTTCTGCACCTATTTCGGCCAGAATCGGCTGTATCGAAACAATGGCGATGGAACATTCACGGATGTCACCAAGTCCGCAGGGCTCTGGAACGATCAACCTCGCTGGGGAGCCGGGTGCAGCTTTCTTGACTACAACCGAGATGGGCATCTGGATTTGTTTATTTCCAACTACGTGCGTTTTTCTTTGGAGCACGCCCCTGTTCCGGGAGAAAGCGTCAATTGCAATTGGAAGGGAGTCCCGGTCGAGTGTGGGCCTCGCGGACTGCCGACAGGAAAGCATTCGCTTTATCGCAACAATGGTGATGGCACCTTTACCGATGTCAGCGAACAAGCGGGGATTGCGAACGCGACTGGATGTTACGGAATGACCGTGGTCGCCGCCGATTTTGACGAGGATGGTTGGACCGACATCTTCGTTGCTTGCGATTCCACACCCAGTCTGTTGTTCATGAACAATCACGATGGGACATTTCGGGAAGAGGGGGTGCTTCGCGGGGTCGCACTCAGTGACGATGGAATGGAACAAGCTGGGATGGGCGTAGGTGTGGGGGACTACGACCTGGATGGCCATCTCGATATTTTCAAGACGCATTTCGCGGATGACGCAAACGGCCTTTATCACAACGATGGGAAAGGGAATTTCGACGATCTGACCCGGCTTTCACGGGTTGCGGTGGATACGCGCTATATCTGCTGGGGTGCGGGCATCGTGGATCTCGATAATGATGGTTATCCCGATCTGTTCGTGGCCACCGGAAACGTTTACCCGGAAGTTGAACGGAAGCTCCCGCAGTACCCCAACAAAACACCGCGTCTGGTGTTTCGTAATCTTGGCAACCGCACTTTTGAAGAATTAGAGAAGGAAGCCGGTCCGGGCGTGACGGAGGCGCACTGCTCCCGCGGATGCGCATTTGGGGATTTCGACAATGATGGAGATATGGACATTTTGATCGTGAATCTCAATGAACCGCCGTCGCTGTTGCGAAACGATCTACAAGAGAAGCAGAACTGGATCAAGGTGAAACTGGAAGGAGTGAAGTCGAACCGGAGCGCGATCGGTGCGCGAGTTCTTGCACATTACGGCGGGAAAGTGCAGGCGCAGGCAGTAATGAGCCAGTCCAGTTTTTACTCTTGTAATGATTCCCGATTGCATTTCGGCCTTGGCCATTTTAAAACGGTCGATCTGGATATTTTCTGGCCGAATGGGTTGCATGAGCGACTTTCCGGAATTGCCGCCAACCAAATCGTGACAATCCGTGAGGGAGCGGGGATCGTGACCAGGCAAAGCGCAACCCGAGGGTAATCTTCGGCAATTCAGCGGAGACGAAGAAGAATTCGACTCCCTTCAGTGGGCAAAGAATCCATAAAAGGCTCTTGACAACGAGTGAGCCTAGTAGCTATATACTACAACAATCAGTAAACGTTTTCTCGACTGCCCTTTCTGCAAGGCGCAGCTTCTGGGGGGATCATGCTGCCTAGTCGCTACCTCTGGTTGATGCTTACATTTCTCTTTCTTTCCCTCAGTACAGCCGCATTCGCACAATTCACCAGCAGCGTGCAAGGGGTTGTACAAGACCCAAGTGGCGCAGGAGTGGGAAAAGCGAACGTCGAGTTAGTGAACGACGCGACTTCCGCAACGGAGACCACTACGACCGACCCGACGGGGAACTTTCGCTTTGTGAGTCTGGTGCCCGGCACGTACACGGTTAGCGTCGAAGCAAGTGGCTTCGCGAAAGCGCAAGCGCATTTCAATCTGCTTACCGAGCAGAATCTGAATGTTCCAGTCACATTGAAGATTGGCGCCGCCACCGATGTGGCGACGGTGACCACAGCTGCTCCGGTGGTTGACACTGCCGACAGCCGTAATCAGTTAACCCTTCAAAACTCTGGCGTGGCTCAGCTGCCAGTCGCCGGTCGCAATCTAGTGACGCTGACAACCTTGGCGCCCGGAGTGTCCGGGTTAGGAACTATGGGCGGAGGCCAGCCGGGCAAGGCTGGCCTCCGGGATCTGGTGTCGATAACTACTCGACGGAAACGCAAGTTGACGCTAGCGCCAACGGCCAGCGTCAAATGTCGAACATGTACGTGATCGACGGCCTGGATGTGACCACCGGCATCCGGCAGGGAGTTCTGAATCTCACGCCCAACCCCGAATCGATTCAGGAGACGAGCATTCAGGTCAACACATATTCCGCGGAGTACAGCCGCGCGACCGGCGTGCAGGAGGTGATGACGACCAAGTCCGGGTCTGATCAATTTCATGGCGAAGCGGCGGACTGGTTTTATTACCAGAACATGTTCGCGGCTGAAGATTTACCAGGTCGGCCCAACGAAATACCTGCCATTTCACGGTAACAACATGTCATTCGCCATTGGTGGACCGAGTATTCCTCACAAGAGACTCTATGGCTACTTTGCAATTGAGCCGCTGCGCTCCTCTTCGGCGGCGAGCGGGTCAATTACCTTCGCCGATCCGGCGTTCGTTTCCTGGGCGCAGACCAACCTCCCGAGTACCGTAGGGGCGAAGGTCCTCAGCACGTATATGCCGGTGAATGTATCTAGCGTTGTGCCGACAAGTGCACTGTCCTACTTCGGAAACAACTCGGGTGGAACTCCGAATTGCGGTACCGCGGCCACCGACAACATTCCCTGCACCACGAATGTGGAGGACACCGGCACCTTCAACGCTGTACAGATTCGCAACGGTACCCAGTACTTTATTCGTCTTGATAAGGATTTTGAAAAAGATCGAATCTACGGAAGTTTTTATCGAACGGTACTGACCTACGGCGCCGCTTCAGCCATTCCGGCCTTCTCCGCGCTCAATAACAACTGGCAACGCGCATTTCAGGTCAATTACACGCACACATTTAATCCCAGGACTTTGAACGAAGCGATCTTTGGCGCGAATCGCGTAGAAGGTGTGCTGGGCAGCGGGGCAAAAGATTACACCGTTCCCTCCATTGCCGTCACCGGAATCAACACAGAGGGTGGGCAAGCTTTCGGGGTCGGTTTCGCGCAGGGAGATTTCATCCAGCATAACTATCACTGGCGCGATGTTCTGACCCATGTGCGGGGCGCGCACACTTTCAAGTTCGGTTATGAAGGATGGTACGGCGATGACGTGGAACCGTTCCAGGGACCGTACTCGCAACCTACCTTCAGTTTCAAAATCTTCTTACCTTGGCACAAGACAGCCCCTATCAAGAAAATCACGTGATGTACGATCCCATTGCCGGCAAGCCGGTGCTGTGGTCGTGGGACGCCGCGTCCAGAACCTGGGGACTGTTTGCGGAAGACACGTGGAAGGCAACAAAGAATCTCACCTTAACACTGGGACTGCGCTGGGATGATGAGGGAAATCCATGGTCGAAGTCTCCGACCACTGTCTTTGGCAACTTCTATCTAGGGCCGGGGCAGACGTATCAGGAGCAGGTGGCGACAGGTTTCGCAAAGGCTACTCATTATGCCTTAAACCATACCCTCAACAATTTGCTCAGTCCTCGTGGTGGATTTGCATGGGACGTTACGGGCAGCGGTCAGTGGTTGGTCCGCGGTGGCGTAGGCCTCTTCAATGACTGGCTGACGCAGGCCAATGTGCAGGAGGAGTTCCGCGGCAGCCCGCCCGGCCCTATTACGCCCACCTTTTCCGGGGCAGCGGTGCTTGGATATTTCCACTTGGGTACTGGAGGCCACGCTCCGTTCGGCTTCGATACGGCTGGAGCCTACCCGCCATTGCTCGGTTCCCCTCTATGCCCAGGTCTCGGGGCAAACGGCTGCCTGAATTCGCAGGCGCATTGTGGGCGCAAACTTTGGCATCGGGGCCATCAACCCAAATCTGAGTTCACCACGGTCCGTGATTTGGTCAGGAACCCTGGAGCACAAAATCGGACCTAATTATGCGGCCAGCGTGGGTTACTCCGGATCGTATGGTTACAACCTGGTCGGCGGTGGCGATCAGGCAGGTATTGTCAGCTACGGGCAGGATATTAATGCCAGAGCCGGTGACTGCTCGGCAGCGCGAGCTTGACCCCGAAACGGCTCAACACAAGCTTTGGATCGATCGCTTACACAGACAACAACCGGTACAGCAACTACGAAAGCGTCTACTTTGAATTCAAAGGTCGCTTTTCACGTAACGGATTTATTGACGCGTCCTATACCCGGTCAAAGTCTCAGGATGATGCGAGCGTGTACCCGCGGGCCGATCCAGCGTCATACTACGGGGCGTCGCCTTGGGATGTGCCTAACCGATTCTCACTGACGCTGAACTACGAGTTGCCGGGATTGAATGGCGGGAAAGGTTTTGCGGGGCATGCGACGGGCGGATGGGGAATCAGCGGAACCAGCATCTTCCAATCCGGCTATCCCGCGATGGTGACAAACAACGCGCCATTCATCGCGCAGTGTCAGGATGGGACCACTTCGGCTTCAAATCCGACCGGATGCCCATCTGCATCGAATCGCATCGTTACGGGCGCGCCCGGAAGCGGCGATTACAATGCCGACGGAGATACAACTGGTGTCGCTGGCGTTGGGATTGATTATCCGAATGTGATGAGCTATCACCAGGGAAATTCGAAAAGCGCCTTCCTGAATGGTGCTTTCACGTCAGGACAGTTCGCAACCCCGACTTTTGGCACCGAGGGGGACGAGAAAGCCAATCAATTCCGGTCTCCAAATTTCGCCGAAACCGATCTGAACCTCTTACAAGGTCACGTCTATCACTGAGAGGGTGAATCTTCAGTTGCGGTTCGAGTTCTTCAACATCTTCAACCGTGTAAATCTCACGAATTTTGATACGAATCTGGCGGACGGCACGTTTGGGAAGGTTTTACAACAACAGTTGCCACGGAACTGGCAGGTCGCAGCCAGATTTACATTCTGATCCTATTCCAGGGTTGGGTGGTGAGCCCTGTCGCTTACGAGCGATAGGGCATTTTTATTTGCGCGATTTCGCAACTGGAGTTAATGCTATCGCTGCCGCGCTCCACTCCGAGGTAAGCTCCATCGTGTTTAAGATCTCAGCTGGACGTAGGTGCTGTAGTTCTCCTTATCGATATTCATGAACGGACGCATGGTGACCGGAGTGCCCTCGGTGGTGTTGGCGAGCCAATCCCCGGCTGTATTATTCAAGCGCTTCGCTTGGAGCAATGCCGACTCTTCAAAGATCGGCTGCGAATCCGCCAGAGCAAAGAGCACCAACGGTCCGTGCACGAGGGCCACGATGTTGGGATGATTGGCATCGACAGTCTCTAAGCGAAGCGCCATCGGGATTCCGAGTTCGACTCTATCTCCATCTTTCCACGTACGCCGAATGCTGGCGAAGGTTCCGGGTTGCGCCTTGTCTGAAACGCGATTGCCGTTCACAGAGAACACCGGCTCCGCTGCCGCCCAACCGGGAATTCTTACGTTGAGCACGTACTCTTTGGGCTGGGAAGCGGAGATCTGAATTTGGATCTTGTTGTCGAAGGGATAGCGTGTTTCCTGGGTCAGGGCGTAGCGGCCGCCACTGTCGCTCCAGTGCAGTTTCGAAGGCACGAACAAATTCACATATACCCCGTCGGCCGAACGTAAGTAGGTGCTGATGTGATAGTCCGCGGCAAGTTGCGGAAACGTTCCCGAACAGCACGGCCATTTCTGCCCGTACCAGACTTTCTTTCCGGTGGTGGCGTAGTCGGAATAATAGAAAGAAGTTCCGTCCGCCTGAATCGGCCACGCGCCGAGAATCGTGTTGTACAGCACGCGCTCCATGCTGTCGCCGTATTTGGCGTCCTTCGTGACACGCAGCAGGTAACGCGTGATCTTGAAATGGCCGTACGAGCCGCACGGCGTTTCGAAGCTGGCATGAGTACTGGCGAGGCTGTCCCCCAGTTGCCCGCGCCCCGGTTCACCGAAGCTCTCGTCGGGACCCCATCCGCCGGTGGCAAAGCTCTGAGTCTTGACCAGCATATCGAAGCCGTTGGTGGCCGCGCGCAAGTGTTTTTCGCTGCCTAGCGTGATGTAGGCCTGCATTGCCGAACTGAAGGCATTTACATGGCTGTAGGCGTGTTCGAAGGGAAGGACGTTGTTGCCTTCGGCGAGCGGGTTGAAATAGGTGTCGTCTTCCAGATACTGCTTTCCCATGTCGCGGTAAAAGGTCTTGCCGCTGCGCTGATAGGCGAGAAATAGGTTTTCAGGGAGCGTGTAGGTCTCGTCCCAGGTGTAGGAACTATCTTTGTTCGGACGAGAGCATTGCTCCTGGCGTGAAAGCGCTTTTTCGGGCAAATAGGCGACGATTGCGCGAGTGAGTCTTGCATGAACATCCATCGCCATTGGATCGTGCGCGAACTCGTGAGCATCGATCAGACCACAGGAAAGCTTGTCATAGGTGTAGGCGGGAAGCCGGTAATCAACAAAAAACTTTGCCTTTGAATCGAGCGTCTCGCCATAGCCTTTGACCAGCCGACTGATTTTTGCGCGCGTCGGCTCGTCGCCGGTTACGGCATAGGCTCGAGCGAGCGCGGAAAGATATTGTCCGAAGCTGTGACCAGCTATGAATCCATGAAAATCGTTGCGCTCGAGACTGAAGCCGGTGAGGTCGTACCAGCCGCCCATGTCTTCTCCGGGAGCGGGAAGGCCGGCAACTTGACGAAATACTTTGAGCAGGCGGTCGTCGTCCAAATTTAAGAAACGGGCATGATTCTCTTCGAACTGCCGTTTGAGTGGACTATCAAGCAGCTCGACATCGGAATAGGCGAAGCAAGACAGCGGCGGGTGCACAGCGACAGTACCCGGGTCGGTTGCCGCGCGTGCCGGCACCAGCCGCGCGGCATAGGTGCCAGCCGCCAGTGCAGAGGTGGTCTTGAGGAAGGATCTTCGGGTCCAAGAAGATGGCATGCGTAATCTCCATAGAGCAAACGTTTACCAACAAAGCTTCGACCGCTGGCTGCGCTTTGTCAACCGCTTTCTGATTCCTAAACAGTTAAGCCGTCTATTTGAAGGCCGGCCGTGCTGCGGCAGATTCCCGCTTCGAATAGTGGTCTATTTCTGCCAACTCCGCAGCCGTCAAGCGAAAGTCCGCCGCACCCATTATCCCGGATACCTGTTCAGCGCTGCGGAACCCCACAATCGCCGCGGTGACCGCGGGATTGGCAAGAGTCCACGCGATGGCAACTTCTCCCGGCGACAGTCCGTGCCGCTTGCCCAATGTCACGCAGGCGTTCGACAAGTTCCAGATTGCGAGAGAGCAGCGGTTCGCGAAAGTTGGGAAAGTTCCTTCGCCAGTCTTCCGCGTCAAAATTCGATACCCGCTGCTTTGTCATGGCTCCCGTACCTCTACGTATGCACAAGCATAAACTTGGAGTCTGGTTGTAAGCTGCTAATAATGAATGGCTTGTTTGGATGCTAAGGATCAAGTCTAGGAGATGGAAGCTTTAGGCGCAGGAAAATTCCAAGGTCTGTCGTATACGAAGCAGGTTCCTCGATCTAAAAACGTAAAGATTGGATATTTAGGAGAAACAAGTGACTGCGTCAAAAAAGAGCAGTTGACAGTGGCTTTGGGTGAGAGCTATAAGCTATTTCCGTTAGTGAGGTAATCGTTTACTCAAAACAATTTTAGGGGCTCGCACTTTCAGCCGATCGTCATACATTAACGGACTGTTCAGCGCTAGTGCATTTCTCCAGGCCGCGATCGGTACGGAAGGAAACCTCGCGAGAAATCTCTACCGCAATCCCGGGCTGGTGCAGGTCGACTCGAGCATTCTGAAGAACAACCACCTGCCCTGGTTAGGGGAGCAAGGCAATCTGCAGCTCCGAATTGATTTCATCAACTTGTTCAACCACCCCAATCTGGATCCGGTGGATTTCTTTATGGGCGACCCGGGGTTTGGAAAATCGAGCACCTCACTGCCTGCCCGGCAAATGCAATTGGGCATTCGGATGTCCTTTTAGCAGTGCTGGAGGATTTCGAAATGATGGCGAGCCGGATGAACCTCCGGCTCGCTAAATTGTTTTGGAGTTTGACGTTGTTTCTTCCCGGGAGATTCACTGGATTGTAAGTGGATTAGAATCCAACGCAACGATAAAAGGGATAGGATCGAGTTCATGAGAAACTTTTCGGCTGGCCGGCGCCAGTTTCTACAGAAGGCTTCTACTCTCGGCCTCGCCTCTTGCTCAGCAAATCTGTTTCGAAATCACTGGATGGCGAAACGCCTCTTCCTGCAGGAGGCTGCGGCTAACAATTCGCCAGTTACTCGGATACAAGTTGATACCCGGCGTACAGTCTCACCCATCGACCGCAATCTTTTCGGCTCGTTTCTCGAACATCTCGGCCGAGCCATCTACGAAGGAATTTACGATCCGGGGAACAAGCTTTCCGATTCCAACGGATTTCGGAAAGATGTAATGGAAGAAATCCGAAATCTTGGGGTGCCCATCATCCGCTATCCGGGGGGAAACTTTGTGTCGGGCTACAACTGGCTCGACGGCGTTGGACCGAAGCAGAACCGTCCCCGCGTGCTGGATAAGGCATGGAACACACTCGAATCGAATCAGTTTGGCACGAATGAGTTCCTCTCCTGGTGCAAGATGGTGGGAACGCTGCCGCTTATGGGGCTGAATCTGGGCACCGGAACGCCAGAAGAAGCCGCCGCGTTGGTTGAGTATTGCAACGTAGATAAAGGCACGAAGTGGAGCGACTTGCGGCGGCAGCATGGCGTGGCGGATCCATGGATGGTGAAGCATTGGTGCCTGGGCAACGAGATGGACGGCCCGTGGCAGATCGGCCACATGTCGGCAACCGAGTATGGACAAAAGGCGCAGGATGCCGCCCGGCAGATGCGCTACGTGGATCCGGATCTCAAACTGATTGCCTGCGGTTCCAGCGGGCCATTCATGCGGACGTATCTGGAGTGGGACCGCGAGGTGCTAGAGCAGTGTTATGACTACGTCGACGGCTTGTCGCTCCACCGCTATTTCGGCAACTGGGACCGTGACAGCGGAGGCGATACGGCAAAGTACCTGGCGCTGAACTTAAGCATGGAGCGTCAGATCGCGGAGTCGCTTGCAGTGTGTGACCTGGTACGCGGGCACAAACGTTCACCCAAAAAATTGTGGCTGTCATTCGATGAGTGGAATGTCTGGTACCGAACGACCGGTGGAGACGATACCAACGGTCATCGCAAGGAAGCGCCGCACTTGCTCGAAGAGGTCTACAACCTGGAAGATGCGCTGCTGGTCGGGGGATTGCTCAATTCGCTGATTCGCAATGCCGATCGGGTGAAGATCGCATGCTTGGCGCAGTTGGTAAACGTGATTGCGCCGATCATGACGAATGCAACCGGACTATTTCAGCAGACGATTTATTACCCTTACAGTTGGGCTCTTGCATACGCGCGTGGAACGGTGCTCAATCTGCTGGTCGATTCGTCCACGTACGAAGTTCAGGGCATGGATCCGGTGCCCCATGTGGATGTGGCAGGGGCGCTGGATAAGGGGGAAGGCAAACTCTCGCTCTTCATCTTGAATCGGGATCTTGCGAAATCGCATGATCTCGAGATCGTCTGGCAAGATTCCGCTCCTCGACAAGTGAGCTCAGGAGCGCTGCTCACCGGGGACGATCTAAAAGCCTCGAACAGCTTTGCTGCCCCAAAGCGTGTTACTCCGCAATCCTTCGCGGCTCCGGCGTCCAATAACGGACGAACGAAATTGGAAATCCCGGCGCATTCCTACGCCGTCATTCAGTGGTCAATCTGAGCAGGATGATTTTATGTCTGAAAAGGGATCTATTTCTCGCAGGCAATTCGTCACTGCGGCGGCATGTGTCGCTGCCGCATCCACCTTGCCTGGCCGGGCTCTCGGCCATATCGCCCCAGCAGAAAAGGGAAGCTCTCAAGAAACACTGAAGCTAACCGAGTCACCGGGCTGGAGAGATCAGGGCATCGAGAATCTGGCCAAGTCCCCGCATGCCAAGCTCCGGGACATACCGGTTCGGGCAGTGACCATCACTGGTGGGTTCTGGGGGCCGCGCCGCGACATCAACGTCACCCGAAGTATCCCCACGATGCACGATTTGCTCGAGGCCAACGGCCGAATGAATAATTTCCGCCGTTTGGTGGGGAAGAGCCAGGCTGCCCAGCATGGACCGGTGTTCTCGGACTCCGATGTCTACAAATGGACCGAGGCCGTAGGGTTCGTTTTGCAATCTGGAGATCGTCCGGCGCTGCACGCGACCGCCGAAAAGATCATCGACGAAGTGGTCGCCGTCCAGGAACCGAATGGGTATCTCAACACCTACTACCAGGACGATCGCAAACCCCTCCGCATGCTGCCGCAAACCCAGAGCACAGGACATGAACTGTACAACATCGGTCACATGCTGCAGGGGGCGATCGCATACTACCGTGCTACTGGGGATCGCAATTTACTCGATGCCGGCATTCGCTTCGTCAACGATTTCCTGATTCCGAATTACGGGCCCGCTCCCAAGACACCTATCGTCTCAGGCCATCCCGAAATTGAATTGGCCTTGATTGAGCTTTACCGAATTACCGGGGACAAGCGTCAACTCGAACTCGCTGGCTACATACTGCAAGGAGTTCCGGAGCGATTTGCTGGGCGGAATGATCGTGCTTCATCATACGGGGGCAATTTACGAACATGGAACATCCGAGAAAGTCTTGTATTCGCGTTACAGCCGCGATGTCCGGACGCGCAAGCTGCCGCTGACGTTTATTCCGTATTATGCGTGGGCCAATCGCCAGGCCAGTTCGATGCAGGTATGGAATTTATTGCTGCAGACTTAATGCAAGCAGGACTTACCAGGCAAGACGCACGAGGGAAAGCCCTTGCCGCGGCAGGGTGAAATGCAGTTTTAAACGTCCACTATCCACATCGACCCACGAGGGCGAGCGTAATAGCTGCAACTGACCCGCGCGTTCTAACTGTTCTGACTGTTTACCAGACAATGTTTGTGGCGAGCCCATGGCCTGCCACAGCGCGAACCGCATTGCTGTGATCGGCATCGACTCGGAAATGCTCGACGAGGGCTCGTTTCACATCTCCTGGCAGATTTGTCACATCGAGATCAATGGAGGATGCAGGCACCGGCACATCTTCATCGTGATAGTTCCAGGCCAGCACCTCCAGTTCACGTTCCTTCCGGGCGGCGATGGCGTTGATATCGGCTCTTCCGCGCACGCCACCACGAACGATCTCCTCATTGGGCAATGCGCCCGAACTGGTTACGCTGACTCTATTGTGTCCCATTAACCCCAACATTCGAAATGCATTGAGAACTGGCTTATCCAGGCCATTCGTCGCCAGTTCCCGAAATCCTGCGAATGGCGGCTGGTTCTCGAATTCAAAGGCCCAGGTGACTGCCCCCACGAAATTGGCGCGCTCACTGCGCGCCAGGGTCAAGACATTGTTGAGAACCTCAACCGTGTACGTTCCATAGAGCGGTCCGTTACGATATCCGTTCTGCGGATAATCTTTTGCGGAACACGCCGCGCAGCCCTCCGGATCGGACTCTCCGAGAATGATCGGGGTGTTGCGCCACTCAGGAAATGAGGCGACAATTCTGAAACCTTCCTCAATCGCACCAAGCTGGTGACTGATCCCCATCTCCACGTGATCCCCCTTCCATTGCGGGGATCCTTTGGGATGAAAGCTGATGAAATCCAAATGGGATCCGTTTCTGCCATTGGCGTAGTTTTTCCCATGGGCGCAGTGATCGAGAAATGCACGCAGAAAATCGTCGGCCTTCGAATTCCCGGGGCCAGTGGAATCCGGTCCTCCAATGCGGGCCTCGGGCAGAGCACGAAGAACAGATTCGATGCTGATGTCGTATAGCTTAAAGAATTCCTCTCGCGTTCCTTGCCAATAGCCGATATCAGGTTCATTCCAGACTTCCCATAGCCACGTTTTGACTTCGTCATCACCATATCTCTGGCGCAAATGCTTGACGAACTCGTAAACAAGTGCCGACCACTTCTGATAGTCCTTCGGGGGATAAGCCCATCCTGTGTAGATCCCGTTGACAGAGTTTTTGGGAAAATTGTGGCGATATGGAGTGGGGTGCGTCGAAAGCGCTTCGGACATGAAGCCGATTTCCACCAGAGGTTTGATTCCGGCATTGTGAAAGGTATCGAAGATCCGGTCAAGGATGTCCCAGCTGTATATCGACTTGCCCGAAACATCTTCGGTATAGAGGTTGGTCGATCCCCACTTCAGCGAGGCCGAGCCATCGCCTGTCGTAAACAGGTTGTGGACTCGCACGTAAACCGGCTGTGCATCCAGCGAAGCTAGTTCGCCGAGCAGTTTCTTCCCATTTGGAGCGTAGGTGTAATTTGGCTCGTCATAGCCGAAGTAATTCCAAACAGGATTAAGGGCACCTTCATTCTGATCGAAGTGAACCTGAATGTTGGCGCTAGACGCAGTTTGCTGGCCTTCCATCCGCGGGGAAAAAAGAATGGCGCCGAGCGTTAGAAGTGCAAGCACGGCGACTCTCCTCCGTGAGTGGAGTGACATTTTCAGTTCTCCCGCAAACTGTAGCTCGGCCGTTCTCATGGCCGAGAGGTGCCGCTATCGCGTTGAGAAACTGAAGACTGTAACCGTGTGATAACGCTGGCCAGGCTTCAATTCGGTGGTGGGAAAGTCAGGATGATTCGGCGAGTCCGGAAAATGCTGTGTTTCCAGGCAGAGCGCGGCATGCAATGCATACGATTGTCCACCCTTGCCTTTGATCGATCCATTCAGGAAATTTCCGCTGTAAAACTGAATTCCCGGTTGGTCGGTGAGAACTTTCAACACCCGGCCGCTCGAAGGATCGTACACTTCCGCAGCTTCCGCCAGTTTCCCGCTTGGATGATCAAGCACCCAATTGTGATCGTATCCGTGACCAAGGTGCAGTTGCTCATCATTGGCACTAATGCGTGCTCCCACCGCAGTTGAAGACCGAAAGTCGAAGGGCGTCGATTGCACCGGGCGCAATTCACCCGTCGGGATCAGCCCGGCATCGACGGGGGTAAATCGTGAGGCATGCAAAGTCAATTGATGATTCAGAATATCGCCCTGGCCGGCAAGATTAAAGTAGGAGTGGTTTGTGAGATTCACAACTGTAGGTTTGTCAGTCGTTGCCGAGTACTCGATCCGGAGATCGCCTTTCACCAGCGTGTACTGAACGATGGCGGTCAGGTTTCCGGGGAATCCCTCTTCGCCATCTTTGCTGAAGTAAGTCAACTCGACACCGTTTGGAATTTCCTTTCCCTTCCAAACCACATTGTTGAACGCATGTGGCCCGCCATGAAGAGTATTTTCCCCATTATTCTTGGGCAGGGAATAGGTTTTGCCTTCGAGGTTGAAGCTGCCGTGCGCGATGCGATTCGCATAGCGTCCGATGAGCGCGCCGAAAAAAGCATCGGCTGGACCATTGAAGTTGGAGACGTAGCCTGCAAGATCGTCAAACCCCAGCACCACGTCGGCAGACTGCCCCTTCATGTCCGGGGCCTTCAATGAAACCAGAACTCCCCCGTAGGTTGCGATTCGCGCCTCGTAGGGTCCGTCGCTCAGCGTGAAAATCTCAACCGAGGTGCCGTCCGGCATTTTTCCGAATGGTTGGCGGGTCACGTTTGTCTTCGCTTCCAGCGGCAGGGAAGAAATCAGCACACTAAATGCGCTCACTGCAAGGAACCGCAAGATGCTCTCAACCGACATGAGTTCAATTACCTCCCGCTGAAGTGCCAGCCTTGTTTGTGGACTCCGCCACCTGGATCAGTGTGGGCAAGATGTTGCCTAAGTCCGATCCGTCGCGCCCCCCCAAAGTGAAATAGAGCTTGTTGTACAACGGATACAACTTTTCGTAAACATGACGAGTTCCATCGTCGGGAGTGAACGTCCGGTTCGGAGGACAAATCTTATCCTGAGCTTCCTCAATGGTTTTGAAGATACCGGCGGCGAGGAATGCGAAAATCGCCGATCCGAGACTCACTACGCTTTTGCTAGGGACCAGAACCGGACACCCGAGCACGTTAGCATACACCTGATTCAGGACATCATTCTTCTGCGGAATACCGCCGGCATTGATAACACGCTTGATATGAACGCCATGGCTGGCCATGCGATCAAGAATCACGCGAGTATGAAACGCGGTTCCTTCAATAGCCGCGAATAGTTCATCCTGCGCGGTTGTTTGCAGGTTCCATCCCAGCGTGACTCCGCGCAAATTAGGATTCACCAGCACAGTTCGGTCGCCGTTATCCCAGGTCATTCGTAGCAAGCCGGTCTGACCAGCGCGATAGCGTTCCAGTCCTGCGCTCAGCGTCTTTACGTCAGTTCCGGCGCGGGTTGCGATGGAGTTGAAAATATCTCCGACTGCGGAAAGTCCCGCTTCGATCCCCGTGCGGAAAGGATGTACGCTGCCTTGAACCACCCCGCAGACGCCCGGAACCAGATTGACCGACGGGGTAATCCCGATGATGCAGGTAGAGGTTCCGATCACATTCACCATGTCGTCGGTGCGACAACCCGCGCCGACCGCATCCCAATGTGCATCGAAAGCTCCGACCGGGATCGGGATTCCGGCCCGCAGGCCCAGTTGTTCGGCCCAGCGAGGAGAAAGGTGACCCGCAATCTGATCCGAAGTGGCAAATTCGCCGTCAAGCTTCTCTCGAACTCCCTTGAGCAGCGGGTCCACTTTTGTTAAGAAGCTTTCCGGGGGAAGCCCTCCCAGTTGTGCATTCCACAGCCATTTGTGCCCCATCGCGCAAATGCTGCGCTTCACCTTCTTCGAGTCTGAGATGCCGCACAGAGTGGCTGCAACCATGTCGCAGTGTTCGAACGCAGAAACAAACCCCGATCGTTTATCAGGATTGTGCCGCAGCCAGTGGAGGAGCTTGGAGAATCCCCACTCGGAGGAATAAACCCCGCCACACCATTCGATGGCTTCTAATTTTTCACGGTGTGCCGCGGCGGTGATCTCGGCTGCTTCTCCTTTTGCGCGATGATCGCACCAAAGGTAGTATTCGCCCAGCGGCTGCATGTTGTTGCCAACAGGAATCACCGATGACCCGGTAGTGTCGAGCGCAATGGCCTCAACTTGATCTTCCCGAATCCCGCTCTTTTGCAGAACCTCGCGGGTAGCCCGCGCAAGAGCGTGCATGTGATCCTCATGGGATTGAGTCGCGTGTTCGGGATCTTCGCGCTTTCGGTGCAGGGGGTACTCGGCCGTTGCGGACTCGATCAGACCGCGTTCACTATCGACCAGGGATACCCGAACGCTCAGAGTTCCAAAGTCAACTCCGGCTACGATGGCCATCAGCAGGCTCCATTTTCACGGTTATGCCAACGCACATCCCAACCAAGGTATTGCGTGGTGGCTTCATAAACGACCGCGGCGACGGTCGAAAGATTCGCTGCCACGTGGTGTTCGAAGCCCTCTTCGCAGATGAAATGTAAGAGTCGCTGCAGGTTGGGAATTTCAACGACCCCTGCGCCTCCGAAGGTATTCAGTGGATCGTCGGTGAATCTCCCTTGCCCGACATAGCCTCGCATCTTCCCAGACGTGTCATCGGTAGAAAAGCGCGCGAAGCTCATAGGCTCTGGCTTGATCAGTCCCACGCATGTGCCGAAGGTGTTTTCTTTCCCAACTGTGCCAGCAATGATTTCCTGGAAATCCATCTTTACCGAGCGGAAGAAATGTTTAGGCAGGTTCGAGCAGTGGAAGCAAACCGCCTTGTTGGGGTCCGAGCCATAATTGTTGTTCCAGTCCAGAAGCGCAGACGGAGTTTCCGAAGCAAGCTGGAGAGCATGCATGCCGAGAACGCCGCAAATATCAACTTCGCAAGCGCTGGAGAGCAGTTCATTGCTCATCATGCTCATCACCGTGCAGGGAACTACGCCCAGATTTTCCTCGATCGACGTCCAGCACTGCACCGCGCTGATGGTAACTTCAGTGGCTGCCATCCAATCATCGATCACTGCACCCAGCTTTGCCATTTTCATTAAGGCGGCTGCAGGCACGCTGGCGCTGTCGACGTATTTCTTGATCGAGGCCAATTTCGCTTGTGCCTGATCATTGCTGTCTTTCATGCGATCGATCCGGCCCAGGACTTCCGAAAGGTCGAGCGTCTCGATGGAAATGCCCTGCGATTCCAGAATTTTCTCGCTGTAACGCACGGTGTTGAAAGCGGTGGGGCGAGCACCGATAGCGCCGACCCGGAGATTGCGGAATCCGTTCACGATTCGACAGACGGCCGCGAACCATTGCAAATCGTGATTGAACTCAGGCGAGTCAGGAGCTTCTGTGTGAAGAGTTGTGATGGAGTAGGGAATGCCGTATTGCCGCAGGTTGTTGCAGGCGGACATCTTGCCGCAGAAACTATCGCGGCGTGACGCGATCGTCATCTTCTTGGGATCATCAGGCGTGGCCTGAATCAAAACTGGGACGCGCAAGCCCGAGAGACGAAGAGTGTCAGCAATGGCGCGTTCGTCGCCGAAATTGGGCAGAGTGACAACAACCCCGTCGATCCGATCCTGGTTGCGTCTAAACAGGTCCGCGCAACGCCTCGCCTCGTCCCGAGTTTCCACGGCGCCGTATTTACTTTCGGAAGGACTCAGAGCTACAACATCAATATTCGCTGCCTGGAGTGCAGCCAGCATCTCTTCCCGTCCGCTTTTTGCCAGATGATCTGGGAAGAAGCCGCGATTGGCTACGATGAGGCCCATCGTCATCTTTTTTCTGGACATAACTTCTCCGATTCGAAATCAAGAGAACCGACGTTCGCGAAGCGGAACTGTACGCAAGTCCGCATCGGCAGGTGACGGCAAAACCTAACGCACGAGACGAGTGACCCCGTGCTTCCTCATCGTGCTTCCCCTACCTGGCCGTAGTATGCGTTCTTGCCGTGCTTTCTCAGGTAATGCTTGTCATGAAGCGTTTGCTTCGCCGACGTGGCCCCGGGATTAATGGTGACGGTGAAATAGGCCATACGCGCTATTGCTTCGAGAATCACGGCATTATGCGCGGCTTCTTCAACATCCTTGCCCCACGCGAAAGGCCCGTGATTCGCAACAAGCACGCCCGGTATCGCAGACGCGCTCGTCCCTTTCAAGCAGCGAACGATCGCAATCCCCGTATTCTTTTCGTAGTCGTCGGCAATTTCGGGATCTGGAATTTCGGAGGTCACCGGCACTGGACCATGGAAGTAATCGGCATGCGTCGTGCCAAAGCAGGGAATCGATTTACGTGCCTGCGCCCAGGAGGTGGCGTATTCGGAATGGGTGTGCGCAACCCCGCCGATTTCAGGGAAATGCTTATACAGCACCAGATGAGTTGGCAGATCGGAGGATGGCCGGAGTACTCCCTCCATTATATTGCCTTCCAGATCGGTAACGACAAGATGTTCGGGCTTCATCTCCTCGTAGGGGACACCGCTAGGTTTAATCACGATCAGGCCCTCTTCGCGGGAGATGCCACTGGCATTTCCGAAGGTATAAAGCACGAGATGCCGGCGGACGAGTTCGAGATTGGCCTCGAGGACCTGTTTCCGCAGGTTCTGCAACATGCTGCCTCACCATTCTCCTGGAAGTCTCTATTGCGGTAATCGTTTTCTCAAAACTTGCAAGCGACCCATTACATTAATTCCATGGGCTTGCAAATGCAATACCTGCGTACGCAATTCCCGATCAGTTTGGTGATGAATGCCATGCGCTCGGTCTTGAACGCCGTCATCGGGATGACAGTGACGAGTTCTTGCGCGACCCGAGGCGGAGGGGCTTACCCTGCGTCTCAATGGATTTGGCTGCAGATATCATAGAAGTCGACCGTCGCAGAACCAGGGAGGTAGTCAACTCATATTGACGTGACTTGCCCGACTGCGGACTTTCTATCTCGTTCAACAGAGCCTGAAATGCGATCCTTGCCAATTCCTGTTGCGACATTTGCACTGTCGTGAGAGGGGGAATAGTGAATTCCGTCAAGTGGATATCGTCGAAGCCAACTACCGACAGATCTTCCGGGATTCTAACGTTTTGCTCGTATGCCTGACGCATGACGCCAATCGCGGTCATGTCGTTCGAGCACACGACCGCCGTAGGGCGATCCTTCAGACTGTACAACTCAGAAAAGGCATTCATGCCGCCTTCTAGCTTGTGATTTCCGAGCACTAAGAGGTCCGGAGAGAGGCCGATTTCCTGCATGGAGGACTTGAAAGCTTCGCTGCGAGCCCCCGCGGATCTGAGATTTTGTGGTCCTGCGATAAAGGCAATCCGCGAATGCCTGAGCGCGGCCAAGTGCTGCACCGCTTGCCGGATTCCGCTTAGATAGTTGATTCGGATGTTTGCCACCCCGGGAATCTCAGGGCCAACATCGATGAAAACGAGCGGTACCTTGCGATCGCGGAGGTGCTCAAGCAGAGTTTCCTCCATGCCGAAGGTTAAGATCGCCACCCCGTCTACTCGGCGTTCGATCATTCTGCGAACGGAAGATTCCATACGTTTGGGATCGTAAACCGTCGAGGTCAGAAGAATTTCGTAGTTGTTTTCTACCGCGAGATTCTCAAAAGTCTGAACGACTTCCGGAAAGAAAGGATTCGTAATTTCTGAGACTATCAGGCCGAAAATGCGGGTCCGACCGAGCACCAGCGCGCGGGCTTGCGTGTTGGGATAGTATCCCAGCTCTTCTACGACGCGCCAGACGCGTTTGGCGAGTTGGGGATCTACGGTAGGAACACGATTAATCGCCCTCGACACAGTTGCGGTAGAAACCCTTGCTCGGCGGGCGATCTCGCGTATATCCATGGGTATTGGGAGGAGCCTTAATCCGGCAGAATACTATCACAGCCCCGCCACTCCTCCTCCGCTAGACGGACAGATTGGAAAACGTTTTCCCCGCAGGATTCGCTAGCCTCCTTTCCCAGAGCAAGTTGCCGTTGACGGGAGTTACACGGCCGAAATTCCAAGGCCGCTTGTTTGCCCCGCTGATCGGAATAAATCGGCGGAAAGCGGTTCAGGAACTGTCACTAGGATCCAGCGCGAGGATTGCCGTTGCTGGAATCGTTCTGCAGTGCCGCCCGCTTTTGCTCGAGCGCCTGTTTCAACGATTCTCCGGCGAATTGGATATGCTGCCGAAGCAGCTTGCAGGCCGCGCCGATCTCGCGATTTCGGCACAATTCCAGAATCTGGTGGTGCTCTTCATTGGCCCGCTTCATGCCGTGCGTCAGGTAAAGCTGCAGCCGCGTGTATCGCTCGCCGCTGTTATTGACGTTCCGGATAATTGCCATGAATCTCGGCTGATTCGCTCGCGAATAGAGGATGGAATGAAATTGCCAGTTCAGCCGTCCCCACGCCGAAACGTGCTCTTCTCGACGAAGTTCACGGACATACGTTTCCAGCACCGCCTCTGCCTCGGAGAAGTCCTCTGGCGTTAATCGGGGGATAGAAAGCTTTAGCACTTCAGGTTCGAGCAGCGCACGAATCGAGAAAAGCTCTTCGATATCCTCGGGGGACAAGGCGGGAACAATGGCTCCGCGGTTATGAACGATTTCAATAAGCCCCTCCGCATCAAGTTGCCGAAGAGCTTCGCGCACTGGGATTCGGCTTACCTTATATTGGCTGGCGATGGCGTCCTGGCGCAATTGAGCGCCCTCGGGGATTTCGCCGCGGATGATTTGATCGCGTAGCCGGTCGGCCACAGCCATCGTGAGAGATGTACGTGGAATGGCTGAATCAGATTCAGTTGCGAGGTCCATCTGGTTACGATCCAAGTTCATCGAACGAAACCGGGCTGAGCTGCACCGCACCTACTATATCGCAGCTTCCATTGAAGCTACGTTTACGAGTCAGTTGCTGATAAACAGAAACTCCTCGGCCAAGGCTCGAAGCCGATCATCGCTTCGCAACGCGGCGGATGCACTCGAGATCCGAGCAAAAGTTTGACGCTTGCATATTGTATCCATAAAATATGACATATTGAAAGTTCGTGACTGGATGATGGGGAGAGGGGCAGGTACAAGGGGCGTGACTGGTGCGCGGCAGAGGGTCAAGGTCATCGACTCCCATACCGGTGGCGAGCCAACTCGCCTGGTGGTCAGCGGAGGCCCCGACTTGGGCAAAGGGCCGCTCTCTCAAAGGCTTGAGCAATTTCGCAGTCAATACGACTCGTTCCGTTCCGCTGTGGTTAACGAACCCCGCGGCTCTGAGGTCATGGTCGGGGCACTGCTGTGTGAGCCGACGGACCCGAAATGCGCCGCCGGGCTCATCTTCTTTAATAATGTGGGGTATCTGGGAATGTGCGGCCATGGCACGATCGGCGCCGTTGCCACCCTGGCGTATATGGGTCGAATCGACCCAGGAGAGGTCACGATCGAGACACCCGTAGGAACTGTCAGCGCGATTCTGCACCAAAATGGAAAGGTTACGGTTAACAATGTTGCCAGCCATCGCAAAGCGGCAAACGTGGAAGTGGAAGTGCCCAGTTATGGAAAGGTGCATGGCGACGTTGCCTGGGGAGGCAATTGGTTCTTCCTGGTTCGTGAACACTCGATGGAACTGACACTCAAGAACATTGAGCCACTTACAGACTTGACCTGGGCCATTCGGCAGGCGTTGGTGTCCAACGGTATTACAGGAGATGACGCCAGAGAAATCGACCACATCGAACTCTTTGGGCCATCCGATACGCCCGGTGTGGACAGCAAGAATTTCGTCCTATGTCCGGGCAAGGCCTACGATCGTTCTCCGTGTGGTACTGGCACGAGTGCCAAACTCGCCTGTCTGTACGCTGACGGCAAACTCCGCGAGGGACAGGTCTGGAAACAAGAAAGCATCGTCGGAAGTGTCTTTGAAGGAACTATCAAGCTTCGGAATGGCAAGCTTTTTCCCAGCATCACAGGATCAGCTTTTGTAAATGCAGAGTCCGAACTGGTTCTGGATCCGGAAGATCCGTTCTGCATGGGCATTCGCGTCTGAGTAGGAATTAATGACCCAAGCATACGATGTGGTGGTTGTGGGCGCCGGCATTGTGGGCGCGGCGTGTGCGTGCGAGTTCGCCGGTCGAGGTATGCGGGTCGCCGTTTTGGATCGCGATGTCGTTGGCAGCGGCGCCACCGCTGCCGGAATGGGACACATCGTGGTCATGGACGATTCCGAGGCGCAGTTCGCGCTCACGCGATATTCCCAGCAACTATGGCAAGAACTTAGATCTGAGTTGCCGGAAACCGTCGAGTACGAACAGTGCGGCACGATTTGGGTCGCCGCCGATCACGAAGAGATGGATGCGGTCTCACGCAAGCGCGAATTTTACGCGAAGCGGAATGTTCCGAGTGAGGTGATCGACGCCGGGCGGCTCAAACAGCTCGAGCCGAACTTGCGCGATGGATTAGCGGGCGGTCTGCTGGTTCCGGAAGATGGCGTCCTTTATCCCCCCTGCGCCGCTCTGTTTCTGATTCAGAAAGCACAACAGCAGGGGGCAATCCTGAAACTCGGTGCTTCGGCGGTGCAGATTTCCCAAGGTCGTGTGCTCCTCGCTGATAGATCGGAAGTTCGGGCAGAGCTGATCGTCAACGCAATCGGGTCGAGGTCACCCGAACTCACCCCGGGAATCGATGTAAAACCGCGCAAAGGGCATTTAGTGATCAGCGACCGCTATCCCGGGTTCGTGCGGCATCAACTTGTGGAACTCGGGTATTTGAAAAGCGCTCATTCCATCGGCGCCGACTCCGTTGCCTTCAATGTGCAACCTCGTAAAACCGGTCAGGTTCTGATTGGCTCGTCGCGCCAATATGGGGATGAGCACAAGCAAGTCGACCAAGCCATCTTGGCTCGCATGCTGCAGAGGGCCGCGCACTACATGCCGGGGCTGGGTGCATTATCAGCGGTTCGCACCTGGACAGGATTCCGGGCAGCGACACCCGACAAGCTTCCTTTAATAGGTCCATGGCCCGGGGATAAATCGGTGTTCCTCGCCACCGGGCACGAGGGACTCGGAATCACCACATCGCTAGCAACGGCGCGGATTCTCGCTGATCAGATCGCTGGAAAAAAGCCAGAAATTCCCATCGAGCCCTATTTGCCATCACGGACCATCAAGGAATTCGCGCATGCTTAGTGAAATCACAATGACGGTGAATGGGGCGCAAGTCACGGTTCCGGACGGTGCCACGGTGGCTGTGGCTGTAGCCATCAGTGGACAGGCCTGTCGCAAGTCCGTTGCCGGACAGCCGCGAACCGCATTTTGTGGCATGGGTATCTGCTACGAGTGCCGCGTCACAGTTAACGGAAAACACCATTGCCGGAGCTGCCAGCTCTTATGCAAGCCAGGAATGGATGTGAGGACCGATGACTAGAGCCCCGCAACCATTTGATGTTCTCATCATTGGCGGCGGCCCAGCGGGCATTGCGGCCGCGGTTCGCGCAGCCGAATGCGGCGCCCGGGTTGGCATTGTGGACGATAACCCCGCATTGGGCGGTCAAATCTGGCGCGGAGGTCGAGAACAAAAGAAAGTCACAGAAGCGGAAAAATGGCTGAACCGGCTTCAACGCGCAAGCGTAACAATTGCTCTGGGGACGCGAGTCTTCCACCAACCCGAACCGGGGGTTCTCTTCGCGGAAAGCTCTGATCATTTCTGCGAACTGCAATACCAGAAGCTCGTGCTGGGTACGGGCGCGCGCGAACGTTTTCTGCCCTTTCCCGGATGGACCCTACCCAATGTGATGGGTGCAGGCGGACTGCAGGCGATGGTGAAAGCCGGGCTTCCGATTCACGGCAAGCGCGTGGTGCTAGCAGGCAGCGGTCCACTCCTGCTTGCCGTGGCCGCATATCTTCGCAACCACGGCGCACAAATTCTTGTGATTTGCGAGCAGGCCTCATGGAGCAGCCTCCTGCGGTTCGCAGCAGCCCTGATTCGTCAGCCGCAAAAACTTGCCCAGGCAATTCAACTCAGACGAGAAATCGGCAGAGTGCGATTTCTGACAAACAGCTGGCCGATTGCGGCTCGCGGTCGCGATGTTCTCGAGAGCGTCAGTATTGTTCACGGGGGAGTATCAGAAGAGATTGCTTGCGATTACCTTGCCTGCGGGTTCCACCTGGTCCCGAATACGGAGTTAGCAGCTTTGCTGGGCTGCGAAGTCCGAGCGGGGTTCGTGCAGGTTGACGAATTCCAGCAAACTACGGCTTCTAACGTGTTCTGCGCGGGAGAGCCCACTGGCATCGGTGGAGTGGAATTGTCGCTGGTGGAGGGAGAGATCGCAGGATTGGCTGCAGCTGGTCAATCTAAGGAAGCTCGAAAGCTGTTCGGAGCGCGTCAAACTCTGCAGCGCTTTGCCAATCTGCTGAGTCGTACCTTCGCGCTGCGGGAAGAACTTCGACACCTGCCATCAGCTGAGACCATCGTCTGCCGCTGCGAAGATGTTGCCCACACCCGCCTGCTGGAACATGAGTCGTGGCGCGCCGCCAAACTGCATACCAGATGTGGCATGGGAGCTTGCCAGGGCAGAGTGTGCGGCTCGGCAGCAGAATTTCTTTATCAGTGGAGACCCGACTCGGTCCGGCCGCCAGTCTTCCCAGCGCGCATTGAGAGTCTGGCAGTTCTCTCAAGCTTTGAGCCGGTAAATCATGCAGTCCTCGGAGATCGATCATGAACTGGAATGGCGTAATGCCCGCAATTACTACCCCGTTTGATGAAGGCCTTACCGTTGATCACAGTTTCCTCGCGGAACACTGCCGCTGGCTGCTTGAGAACGGTTGCAAGGGTATTGTCGCTCTCGGATCGCTCGGTGAGGGAGCAACTCTTTCTTTCGACGAGAAGCTGGAAGTGTTGCGCACGTGCGTAAAAGCTGTTCAGCCTCGAGCCCCGGTCGTTGCTTCCATTTCGGCGCTCTCCACCTCGGAGGCTGTATCACTGGCGAAAGCGGCGGCTGACCTCGGTTGCGACGCGTTGATGTTGTTGCCCCCCTATGTTTATCAGGGTAACTGGCGCGAGATGAAAACCCACATTGCAGCCGTGCTTCAGGCTACTCCGCTGTCGTGCATGCTTTACAACAACCCGGTAGCTTACGGAACCGATTTCCTTCCCCAGCAAATTCAGGAATTGGCGGCCGAGTACGAGAATTTCGAAGCAGTAAAGGAATCAAGCACCGATGCGCGTCGCGTCTCCGCCATCCGTGCCCTGATCGGGGATCGTTTGGAAATCTCGGTTGGTGTGGACGACGCCATTCTGGAAGCCCTTGGGGTTGGAGCTACAGGATGGGTTGCCGGTTTAGCGAACGCCTTGCCACGCGAATCCGTGGATTTGTTTCAATTCGGTATCAATGGAGATCACGAGAAGGCCTTCGAATTGTACCGTTGGTTTCTGCCCTTGCTCCGAATGGATACTGTCCCGAACTTCGTCCAACTCATCAAACTCGTACAGGAAGAGGTCGGCATCGGTAGCACTCGCGTGCGCCCACCGCGCCTCGAACTGGACGGGGAAGAACTCGATCAGGCTATGAAAATCATTCAACATGCATTGAACTCCCGGCCCCAATCGGCCAATGCATCCGCCGTACCCGTGAGGAAGTGAAATCATGTTAGCTTCTACAACGAAAATCGCAGGCCGCTCGCTCATCGGATTCCGCGAAGGAGCGGGTTCCGACAATCCCCTTTACGCAAGCGATCCCACGACGGGCCAACACTTGCAGCCAGGCTTTATCCCTGCCACTTCGGAAGAAGTGGATCTGGCAGCCCGGTTAGCGGCCGAGGCATTCGATCGCTTTCGTCATGTTTCCGGGCGCGACCGAGGTGCATTTCTCCGCACAATTGCCGCAAAGATGGAAGCGATTGCAGACGACATCATTGAACGCGCTGGCCAGGAGACTGCTCTACCCAAGGCTCGTCTGCAGGGCGAGACTGCACGCACATGTGCTCAGTTGCGGCTCTTTGCGCAGGTTGCGGAAGAGGGCTCGTGGGTCAATGCAAGGATTGACCCGGCCGACCCCAACCGCAAACCCTTGCCGAAACCCGATATCCGTTCCATGCTGCACTCGCTCGGTCCGGTCGTTGTGTTCGGCGCCAGCAATTTTCCGCTCGCCTTCTCGGTCGCCGGAGGAGACACGGCTTCCGCGCTGGCAGGTGGAAATACCGTAATCGTGAAAGCGCACGCAGCCCACCCTGGTACCAGCGAGTTGGTCGGGCGCGCGATTCAGGAAAGCGTTCGCGACTGCGGTTTGCCCGAAGGTGTGTTCTCGTTGCTGTTTGGCAGCGGCTCGAAGATTGGCACTGCTCTCATGAAGCATCCGCTGGTCAGGGCGGGTGGCTTCACCGGTTCCCGCACGGCGGGAAGAACGCTGATGGACGTAGCCGCTTCTCGCCCCGAGCCGATTCCGTTTTATGCCGAGATGAGCAGCACAAATCCCGTCTTCATTCTTCCGGGAGCTTTGCGCGAGCGCGCTGACGCCATTGCTACCGGGCTGCACGGCTCATTCACCCTTGGCGCCGGTCAATTTTGCACTAAGCCAGGAATGGTGTTTCTGCCCCAGGGTTCCGATGCCGGAACATTTACCGAGAAATTGCGGCAATTAGTGAACGGGTCCGCTTCGTTTCATCTTCTGACCAACGCGATTCACTCTTCCTACGAATCTGAAACTGCGCGGCGAAAGACCGAGGCAACTGCCAGGCTGATTGCTGAAGCTCCACAAAATGCAAGCGCCGCCGGATTTGCCGCGTGTTCGATGCTGTTCGAAACCGATGCCCGATCGTTCGCCAGTTCGAAGCTGGAAGATGAAATCTTCGGCCCCACGACTCTGCTGATTCGCGACTCCACTAAAGATCAGTTGCTGGCGATCGCTCGCTCTCTCGAGGGGCACCTCACGGCGACTATCCACGGCACAGAAGAGGACATGCGTGATTTCGCCGACCTTATTGCGATTCTCGAAACCAGAGTCGGCAGGTTGGTTTTCAACGGATTCCCAACGGGAGTCGAGGTCACGCACGCGATGGTGCATGGAGGCCCATATCCCTCGACCTCCGATGGACGTTCCACTTCGGTGGGAACGCAGGCCATCTTCCGCTTCACGCGCCTGGTCTGCTATCAAGGGTTTCCAGACAGCGCCCTGGCTGCGGAACTCAAGAACGCAAATCCGCTCGGCATTTGGCGCATGATCAATGGAGAGATGTCCCGCAATCCGATCAGTTCTGGCTCGTAGAGCCGGTTGTTATTGCGGGCTTGTTGTCATCGTCGAGCGGTGTCCGGTAGTTCTGTCCCAGTATTCGATCCAACGCTTACGAATGGCATCGGCTCGCTCTACCAGAGCACGGCTCGGCGTCCCCCCGTGCTCGACCACGAGCACGACGCCGGTATTGAAATTCCTCTGCGAGTGATCGACGTCAGGCACGCGCGGTCCCTCTGCCGCAATCACATCTTGAATGGTGATCTTCTTTCGCTCCGCCTTGTAGATCGGGCGCCCGTTGCCATCCTTTCCGGCGGGAACGAGATTTTTTAGAATGAAGAAGTCCGGCACCTCCGCTGGGGAGATCAATCCCATCAGGTATAGATCGAGATACGAGTAACCCGTCGCCGGCACCTAATAATCGTCGTCAAGCTGAGTGAATGTGCCATCGAAGTTATCCTGCCAGACGCCACCTCCCATTGCTGATGCTTCGACGGGCCGCTGGTAGGGAAATGCGACTGGCGCCTGCAATCCTTGTGCCCAATGCACGGGGCCCAGCTGAATCATTTCCCCGTTAACCTTCGCGGACACAAAAGCCGCCCACCGATGTCCGATTTCATGTCCGATTTGTGACATGGCGTAGTTATAGGGAAGCATTTTTCGATCCGGAGTACTTTCCTCGAGTTGGTTCTTGTAGAACGTGATGTCGTGATCGCTTCCCACGGGCGCTCCCTCCGGCGGCCATTCTTGCATCTGGTTCGAGCCAACATAGACCGGCTGTACGTACTCCCACTGAAACCTGCCTTGAGTGCAATACGCATCCAGGTCACGTTGATTCTCGCCAGTTCCCAGCACGTTTCCACCCTTGGGGCCGTCGCTCGGCGTCCCGGCTTCCTGGTTGTCGATGCGGAAATCGGAGTAGTAGGCGAGGAAGTCGAACTTGTCGCCGAGATCTTTGATCACCGTGCACGACAGGTCCTGTGGACGAGGTAAAGCCAAATAGTGAAACGACTCGTACGCAACGGCAAAAGGCCCATCCTTTCGGGTCAACGACGAAAAATGAACTTCAGGATTGCGGACTCGTGTAAGTCGGACGGTGCGCGGCGCGATGCGCTCAACTGGTTGATGATTCCCGGGGGCATTCACTTCCACAGAGATGGCAAATTCCTCCCGTTCCTTCGCCTCTTGGGGCAGTATGCCCCGTACGATGATCGTGTTGCCCTTCGCAGTCACTTTGCGCGAGACACCTGGACCAAACGCGACGTATCGGGCTGGCCGTCGCGGAGGCCATTGCACGCCTCGTACTGTCCAGGCAAAGGTTGGCTGTGTTTCGCCGGCGCTGCTCGATGGTTGGTGCGCATTGAACAAGACGCGATAGGTGATTCCGTCAATGCCCTTGTCTCCTTCCGCCAGCACCGGCCCACGAGTTTCAAATGTGATTCTCAGCAGGATTCCGTCCACGACCGCAACCTTCACGTCGCGAACATCGAGGTGCGCCGCCAGCGTGGGGTGTGGCTCTGCGATAAGGCTCGCCACCGGTTTCTCCGCGCCTTCGAAGCATGGGGTAGATACCAACAATCGCATCTTTTGCCGCCAGCTCTTTGTAGGACATCTCAATCGATCCATCTCGATGCAGCACGGCCTGAAATCGATTGACCGTCTTAAACCAGGTGAAATCCTGGATATTGCCGAAAGGTTCCGTGACGTCCCAAGTGACCACCATGCGATCGGGCAGTTCCTTTATGTAATGCGGTCCGGACATTCGCGGCTTGAAGAAGACACAAATTGCCGGAGCGCTATCAATCAGTCGGCCGGCTGCTTCCGCCAGCGGCTCGAAGCGGTCAATCGAAACGCCTCCCTCATGAGGCATGCCGGCAGACCGTTCATTGGATTCCGCATCTCCAAATCGAATCGACCCGGTGCGGCCCACATGGAACGAAGTCCAACGCTGACCGGAGAAGGGAAACGCGAACTGATGGAGTGTGACATCGGCGCTTTGAAGCCGTGTGCCGTAATCCGAATCCCATTGCAAGGCGCCGCTCTCGATCCGATATCGGGAACCCTCCGGCGTAAACCGCAGCGTATGGCCAGCGAGGTCGAAGAAATTGGCCTTCCCTAAAGCTCCGCCGTCCAACTCCATCACAATTAGATTTCCTTGCGTTGAGACTTTCCCAATGGGATGGCCCTGGCCAATATTGTCCTCGTCGTCTTGGGCAAACAACAATGCCGGTGACAAGGAAAGAAGAAGGAAGCAAACGATCCAATCTGTGTATCGGATGAGAGAGCGCGTACCGGTCCTCATGCCACCTCCAAGCTAATGAAAATGGGAGAAGCAGAAGTGTATACAATATCCCGTCTGGGGCGAGCGATTTTTATAAAGACCGCACCCCGAAATCGTGGGGATTTACCGTGGAAAGACCGTGGCTCTCGACGAACCCGGGCGCGAGCAATGACGAGCCAGCTGATCGAGAATTTCCGTTGAGATCCCTTGGCGAGTGAAGACTAGTCTGGCGACAACTGGTCGAGAACTTTGCCCTGCGAATCCATGAGGCGGATCTCGAGTGCTGGCACGCCCCACGCGTGGGTTGAACAACTCAGGCAGGGGTCATACGCTCGAACCACCGCCGAAACTCGGTTCAACATTCCTTCATTCAACTTCATTCCATCGATGTAATGCTCGCTGACCTGCTGCACGCTGCGTCCGATAGCCAGATTGTTATGGCCGGTGGCAACGATGAGGTTGGCCCAGGTAATGGCGCCCTCTTCATTCACTTTATAGTGATGGATGAGGGTTCCGCGCGGAGCCTCAATTATTCCGATGCCTTCCAGCGAGTTCACTCCGGCGGTAGCGCGGACGTGTATATCGAGAATCTGTGGATCTGCCAGCAAGGCTTCGATTCGTTCCAGCGCGTAGGTGATCTCGATCAGGCGGGCGTAGTGATAAAGGAATGCGCTGTGAGGCGTTCTTCCGAACCGCTCGCGGAATTCTCCCAGTTCAGCGTCGGCTTTGGGAGTGCCGCACTGGTCGATGGCATTGAGACGACCGAGGGGGCCGACTCGATAGACTCCGGCAGGGAACCCCTGCGGCTTGAAAAAAGGGGCTTTTAAATATGATTCGCGCAGGCTGGCTTCACCGATGTACTGCGCATAATCATCAGGCGAAATCTGGTCCTCGACAATTTCGCCATTCGTGCCACGAAACCGGAGCACGCCGTCATAGAGGTGCAGGGTTCCTTTGCGGTCAACCAGGCCGGCATACATGGTTGGAACGGAGCCAAAGAACTCGATTTCGTCTGTGTACTTGCCCAGGGCCCCTTTGAACAATGTCAAGGTTCGATCGGTGATCGCCTTTGCCGTAGGCAGTTCGCTGAGGATACGGTCACGAACGTTGGAAGTCATCGGAGATTCAACTCCACCGGGAACGATCCACGAGGGATGGACGCGTTCTTGTGCCAGTCCTTCCACGATCTGCAAGCCAAACTTGCGCAATTCGATGCCGTCACGGGCCAGTTCCGGGTGCGAGGCGACGACTCCCAGGATATTCCGGGCGGCAGGGTCGGAGTCCATCCCCAAAAGAAAGTCGGGCGCCGAAAGATAGAAGAAGCTCAAGGCATGCGATTGCACGACTTGCGCGCAGTGGATAAGTTCCCGCAACTTCCTTCCGGTGGGAGGAATGCGGACCGCCATAATCGCGTCGCATGCTTTCGATGACGCCAGCAGATGGCTGATCGGACAGATTCCGCAAATGCGCGCGGTGATGCCGGGCATTTCGTAATACGGGCGGCCTTCGGTAAATTTTTCGAAGCCGCGAACTTGGGTGACATGAAATTCGGTTCCGGCAACACGTCCCTGGTCATCGAGTTGGATATCAATTTTCGCGTGTCCCTCGATGCGGCTGACCGGTTCAATCGTGATGCGCTTCATGACCACTCCTTATCCAAACTTGACCTTGAGGTTGCCGTTCGGCTTGCGGCTCTCCAACAGGTCATTGAGCAGAGCGACGATGTTCTTGGAAGGCGGGGGGCAGCCGGGCAGGTAGAAATCCACTTTTACAAATTCTCTTAAAGGCCGAGCCTGTGGCAGTAGCGCTGGTACGCGCTGGGTGGGAACGATCTTCCCGGCGTCAACGCGGTCGACATAGAGTTGCTGCAGCATTTTTTGCGGGGAAAACGAATTGCGCATCGCCGGTACATTGCCGGTAACGGCACAATCGCCCAGAGAGATAAGAATCGCGGTGCGCTGGCGGATTTTCTGAATTTTGTTCAGGTCATCCTGCGAACTGACTGCGCCTTCCACCAGCGTGACGTCGACATCCTCGGGAAACTCCTGGGCATCCACCAGCGGCCCATACACCAGATCGATTTTGCGAGAGAGCGAGATGACGGCGGTGTCCATGTCGAGCAGAGACATGTGGCAACCGGAGCAGCCGTCGAGCCATACGGTCGCTACTTTGATCTTCTTCATTGCGCCACTCCTCTCCTGTGAGCGAGGAGGTTGATGTTGTCGAGTTTCTTCACCATCTCTTCGACCGCCCATCCTTTTTCAGCCAGCGCGCCGGTCGGGCAAGCATGCACGCATTTGCCGCAGGCCGTGCAGGTGGTTGCGTGGCCCCATCTTTCATTCATTTCCGGGATCACGCGAGCATGAATGCCACGAGAGCTGATGTCCCAGACGTGCGCGCCTTCAAGTTCCGCGCAGACGCGTACGCAGCGAGTGCACAGGATGCAGCGATTGTGATCGAGCACGAATCGCGGGTGCGAGGTGTCGATCGTCAGCTTGGGATAGTTGTATGCAAAATCAACAGTAGTGATGCCAAGCTTGCTGGCCATAGTTTGCAGTTCACAATGGCCGTTCGAAACGCAAACCGAGCACACGTGATTGCGCTCGACCAGCAGCAGTTCGATCGAGATGCGGCGATAGCGCGTCAGGCGTGGGGAGTTAGTTGTGACCGCCATGCCCTCCTGGATGGGTGTGGTGCAGGCTGGGAAGAGTTTCTCTGTGCCGGCCACTTCCACCAGGCAAACACGGCACGCGCCCACCGGCGTGAGCCCATCCAGATCGCAGAGCGTAGGGATGTATTTTCCATTCGCCTTGGCAGCCTGCAAGATCGTCTGGCCTTCGAGCGCGCTGATCAGCTCTCCATCGATCCGAATTGAGATTTTTTTCTGTAGCAAGGGTCACTCCTTTCAGCGCACTAGCTGCCATTCACCGTCTTTACGTCGCACCGCAGGCAGCGGCAGGCTTCGTCAAAGGCCTCGTCCTGTGTAAGCCCTCCCACGACTTCGTTGTAGGATCGAACTCGGACTGCCGATGCGAGCGCGTGCCCGTGGTGGCGCAAACTCGAGCTGGGGTTCTCTGGTGGCTCCTGTTCGTACTCGAACGTGGGAATAAGTGAGTTCCAGCGATCTGCTCCCATAAGCTGCAGATCAATGTTGCGCGCAGCCTGCTTGCCCGATGCCATGGCGTTGGAGACGTTCGAGGCGCCGGTGACCAGATCGCCTCCGGCATAGAAGCGCTGCCGGCTGGTTTCGAGCGTAAAGCGGTTGACTTCGATCGTGCCGCTTTCCTTGAGAACAAGTCCGGAAGCGCGGGCAAAATCAAGATCAACAGTCTCGCCGATCGCAAAGATGACCGAATCACAATCGAACCGCTGGATCTCATCGGTAGGAATCGGCTTTCGACGACCGGACGAATCAAACTCTCCGAGCCGGGTTTTCACGATCTCAATTCCTTTTACGTTGCCCTTGGGATCTCCGATCACCCGATGTGGCGCGGCGAGGAAGATGAACTTCGCGCCTTCATCGCGTGCCGCCTGCGTCTCTTCTTCGATGGCGGGCATGTCTTTCCGTTCGCGGCGGTAGAACACCGTGACCTCGCACCCTTTGCGCAGCGCAGTACGCGCCGAATCAATCGCCGCGTTGCCTCCCCCGATCACAGCGACGCGGCGTCCGAGACTAATTTCCTGTCCGGCGGCAACCGCTTCCAGGAAAATCAACGCGGGATATACGCCTTTCAGTTCCGTGCCCGATTGATAGACCCAGGACTCTTTCCACGTGCCGATCGAAAGAAAGATCATGTCGAAGCGGTCGTCAAGTTCGTTAAGCGAAAGATCGAATCCCACTCGGGTGCTAAAGATAAACTTCACGCCCAGGCGTTCGATCAACTCGATTTCGCGACGCAGGATTCCTTTCGGCAGCCGATACTCAGGAAGCGCAAAGCGGAGCATGCCTCCCGCTTCCGATTTGCTGTCGTAAACGGTAACGTCGTGTCCGAGCAGTGCCAGATAATATGCGGCGGTGAGGCCGGATGGGCCGGCGCCCACAACAGCGATCTTTCGCCCACTGGCCTCGAGCTTGCGCGCGACTATAGCTTTTGCTATGCCCTCGAACTTTTCAGAATCAAAAATCGAGTCAGCGATGAAGCGATGGACCTCCCGCATGTTCACCGGTTGATCCACCGTCTGTCGGCGGCAGCGGTTATCGCACGGATGCTGGCAGACACGGCCCGTCGAGGCAGGAAGCGGGTTATCCAGAATCACCGACAAAAATGCATCCTCCAACCGGCCCTCTTTATAGAGCTGCAGGAACCGCGGAATGTTCATGTGTAACGGGCAGCTGTTCTCGCAAGGCGAAAGCGCGAGCTCCGAGCACACTCCGGCCGAGCAGCGTTTTCCTAGAATGTGGTCTTCGAATTCGTTGCGGAAGTGGCGCAGCGTGGTCAGCACGGGGTTAGGAGCGGTCTGGCCAAGTCCGCAGAGCGAGCAGTCCCGAATGTAGCGGCTGAGCTCGTCGAGAAGTTCGAGATGATGCGCCGTTCCGGCGCCCTCGGTGATGCGATTCAGAATACGCAGACATTTGTTCAGGCCCACGCGACAAGGAATGCATTTCCCGCAAGACTCGGAATGGGTGAATTCAATGAAGTAGCGGGCCACGTCGACCATGCAGTTGTCTTCATCCATTACCACCATTCCGCCAGAACCCATGATGGATCCAAGCTGGCCCAGATTTTCATAGTCCACTGGCGTGTCGAACATTTCTTGTGGAATGCATCCGCCGGAAGGGCCGCCAGTCTGAACAGCCTTAACTTGCCCCGCTTCCCCGGCGCCTTCACCGATGGCATAAATAAAGTTCTTTAACGGCGTACCTAGCGCCATTTCGACCAAGCCGGTATTTTTTATTTTTCCGACAAGTGAGAAGACTTTTGTACCTGCGCTCTTGGCGCTCCCGGTCTCTGTGAACCATGCCGGCCCGCGCATCACAATCGGCGCGATGTTGTACCAGGTTTCGACATTGTTGATGTTGGTCGGCTTGCCCCAAAGCCCCTTTTGTGCGGGGAAGGGGGGCCGCGGACGCGGCCTGCCGGCTTGGCCTTCGAGCGAAGCGATGAGCGCAGTTTCCTCGCCACAGACAAATGCTCCCGCACCTTCGACTAACTCAATATCGAACTTGAATCCGCGCCCGAGAATGTTTTCACCCAGTAACCCGTACTCGCGCGCCTGTTCGAGGGCATGGTTCAACCGATGCACGGCCAGCGGATACTCTGCCCGCACATAGATGATTCCCTCGGTAGCGCCCATGACATAAGCGCCGATGATCATGCCTTCCAGCAGCGAGTGGGGATCGCTCTCGATCTCGTTGCGGTTCATGTAGGCGCCGGGGTCTCCTTCGTCCGCGTTGCAGATGATGTACTTCGGTTGGGCCGTAGCTTTGGCGAGGAAATCCCATTTGTTGCCCGTGGAATATCCGGCGCCCCCGCGGCCTCGCAACTTTGAGGCTTTCAGTTGCTCGATCACCCCGGTAGGATTGCCATCAATTAGAACTTTATAGAGCGCCTGATATCCGCCAATCGCAATGTACTCTTCGATATCGTCGGGATTGATAATCCCGCAGTTGCGCAGGACGATTTTCTTCTGCTCTTTAAAGAAGGGCGTGTCGCTCCACAACGGGACTTCGGGATACCCTTGGCCATAACGGATATGTCCGGTGATGTGATCCCATTCTTCAATCTTGCAGTAGATCAGGTCATGGCTGAGCCGGCCTTCGGCCACGTCGTGCAGGATTCGTCCTGCATCATTGGCCGGAACACGCCGCAAGATTACCAGCGGCTGTCCGGGAAGGCGAACATTGACCAGGGGTTCCTGAAAGCACGCCCCGAAGCATCCCACCGGTACGAGATTGACGTGAGCGGCGCTGCTCTCGATGGCTTGCGTGAACGCGTGATAAAGACCCTCGGCTCCATTGCCGCGGCCACACGTTCCCATTCCAATCGCAATCCGCGGGACCGCGGGCAGCAGCTTGGCCAGTCCGGCTTCGCGGACTGCGTTGAAGGCGCCAATGTCTTGAATGCGATGCATGGATCACTCCCCGGCCCGGATGGTCTGAATCTCGCGCTGTATGGTCCGCTCCGTAGCGTGGCCGCAGATCCGATGGTTGACTTCGACCACCGGAGCCATGGAGCATTGTCCAAAGCAGGCGACCGTGCGCACGCTGAACTGGCGGTCCGCAGTGGTGAGCAGAAGCTTGTCAGCTTGCTGACCGTCTCCGTTCTCCTCGGGTGGTCCGAGTCCAAGCTCCAACTGAACGCTCTCCAGCAGGTTGCGAGATCCGCGGGTATGGCACGCCGTCCCGCGGCAGATGCAGATCGTGTTTTCTCCCTGCGGCTCTAAATTGAATAGCGCGTAGAAGGTGGCAACGCTGTAAATGCGCGACAGGGGAGTCTCCGTCTTGGACGCGATGTAACGCAGCGTGTCCAAAGGCAGGTATTTGTGACGATTTCGTTCCTGGGCGGCCTCCAAGATTCCCAGCAGCGCGCCGGGACGTCCCTGACGCTCAAGAATGAGTTTGTCGATGAAGACCTGATCGGCGATGGGCAGGGTGGCGACGGAGAGTGTGGACATCGTACGCTCCTGAGAGCCTTTTCTGCGCTCAACAAAACTGTAGTGATTCCGAGCACAGGGATGCCGTCTCTCCGAGCACATCGAAATGTGATGGGAATCACCTATGTTCTGAATCGGGAAGAGGTTGCAGTGCATCCCTAGGTTCGCAAGCCATTCAGGCAGCGGTACCTGAATTGACACGGTTCAACTGCCGTTGCCATTGCCAATCCGTGCCAGTCCCTTCTGGGCCTTATTTGCGCCTGAAATTCCGATCCGTCGAATCGAAAAATCCGCTTCCATCGACAAGCAAAATCTATTGACCTCCCGGGAGGCAGATCGTATGCTGCATGCCATGTTGTCTCACACTCATCACCATCATCATCATCATGCGCATAGCGTGGCGGGTGGGGGTGTCTAGCTGAGATAACCAGCACTGATAAGAACCCGGCCCGCTGACGCAACCAACGTCAGCGGGCTTTTCGTTTTGGCAAATAGGAAGGATCCCGATGGATGCAAATCTCGATTTCGACAAGATGGGCGGCCTGATCCCAGCCGTGGTACAGGATGCGAGCGATGGCGAACTCCTGATGGTGGGCTTTATGAATGAGCAAGCTCTGGCGCGCACGCTGCAGGAAGGCTACGTCACATTCTTCAGCCGCACGCGCAACCAGCTTTGGACCAAGGGCGAGAGCTCGGGCAATCGCTTGCGCGTTGTCTCGGCTCATACCGATTGCGACCGCGATACGATGCTTTTTCGTGTTGAAGTCGAGGGTGCCGGCCTCGTCTGTCACCGCGGAACCCGATCCTGCTTTACCGAGCCGGTTCCGGTGCAGGGCACTGTCTCAGTGGTGATGTTGCGAGAGGCGGGGAAATGAAGCTCCGCATCGGAATTCCCAAAGGCAGCTTGCAGGAAGCCACGCTGCAGTTGTTCGCGCGCGCTGGGCTTCCCGCTTATACCAATGGCCGGTCTTACTACGCCACTACGGCCGATCCGGAAATTGAGTGCATGCTGATTCGCGCCCAGGAGATGGCCCGCTACGTCGAGCATGGCGCGATCGATGCCGGGCTGACCGGTCTGGACTGGGTCATTGAGAGCGGATTGGAGGTTTCCACAGTCACGGATTTGATCTATGCCAAGCGCAGTCGCGGCAAGGTGCGCTGGGTCCTGGCCGTACCCGAAGGCTCACCCTTTCAGCGCGCCGAAGATCTCGCCCAGCGGATCATCGCGACCGAACTCGTCAACGTCACCCGCGGCTACTTCAGTAAGAGAGGCGTTGAGGTGAAGGTGGAGTTCTCCTGGGGTGCCACCGAGGTGAAGCCGCCGACGCTCGCCGACGCCATCGTCGAAGTGACCGAGACCGGAAGCTCACTGAAGGCGAACCGGTTGCGAATTCTGGAAACTGTCCTCGAATCGAACACGCAGCTGATCGCCAATAAATGCTCGTATGCCGACCGGGAGAAACGGCGCAAGATCGATAACCTTGCACTCATGCTGCGTGGCGCGATGGAAGCGCAGGATCGCGTTGGCCTCATGCTGAACGTCCGCAAAGAAAATATTTCCGGAGTGCTTTCTGTACTGCCTGCGCTGCAGAAGCCTACGATCTCACATTTGAGCGACGAAGATTGGCTGGCGGTGAATACCATTATTGACGAATCAGCTGTCTGGGAAGTCATTCCGCGCCTCAAGGAAGCACAGGCCCATGGGATTGTGGAATATCCGCTGAACAAGGTGGTGCTGTGATCCGGATTCTTAAAGGCCGAGCTGCCGCCGCGAAAGTGAGGCAACTCGCGGCGCGCGGCGAGCAAGGGGCTGGGGTGGAACCCCGCATGCGCAAGATCGTCAATGACGTGCGACGGCGCGGAGACAAAGCTCTTCGTAGTTACGCTGAGCGATGGGACGGCTTGACGCGAAGACAGGCGATGAGAGTTTCAGCGCGCGAGTTGGATCAGGCTCTCGCTTCGATCAGTCCGCAACTGAAGAACTCCATACGCGACGCGGCGGCGAACATTCGCCGATTTTGTGACTGGCAGAAACCCAAACCCTGGCGGCAAAGCCGGGAAGGAATGTCAGTGGGCCAAATTGTGCGTCCGCTTGATTCCGTGGCATGTTACGTCCCCGGGGGGCGATATCCACTCGTGTCGACCCTAATGATGACCGTCATTCCCGCCCAGGTAGCTGGCGTGAAGAGAATCGTGGTTGTCTCTCCGAAGCCATCTCACGAAGTCTTGGCGGCAGCGGCCCTGCTTGGTGTTAAAGAGTTCTATCGGATCGGCGGAGCCCAGGCGATTGCCGCGCTGGCTTACGGCACAAAGACCATCGCCCACGTCGACAAAATCGTCGGCCCAGGAAACGCCTACGTGACTGCTGCCAAGAAGCTGGTTTCATTCGATTGTGCGATCGACTTCCTCGCCGGACCAACCGAAGCGCTCGTGTTGGGCGATTCCGGGCACCCGCAATTCATTGCGGCCGATCTAGTCTGCCAAGCTGAGCACGATCCGGATGCGCTTGCCATTTTCATCACAACTTCGCGGGAGTTGGCGAACGCCGTTGTCGAGGAGGTTTCATCCCAGGCGGCGGAGAACTCGATCGCAAAACAATCCCTGAGACGGAGTGGAGTAATCCTCGTGGCCAGTTCGCGCACTCAGGCACGCGAGTGGGCGAACGCTATTGCCCCCGAGCACATCACGATTGCAAAAGACGATTTACCTTTTATCCACAACGCAGGCTCGATATTCGTCGGGAACTACTCTCCGCAAGCGGCGGGGGATTATGCCTCCGGCCCGAATCACGTCTTGCCCACTGCTGGCCGGGCGCGGTTTCGCGGAGGCCTCACCGTGCTCGATTTCGTGAAGATCATCACGGTGCAGGATCTGACATCCTCAGGCCTGCGCCGGATAGCCAAAACTGTCGAGAGCCTTGCCGAGACTGAAGGCTTGGCGGCACACGCAAAATCCATTCGCGTGAGGTTCGCCCATGCTTAGCCCGAGATCAGCGGTACGTACATTACCGGCGTATCATCCTCCCCTCGCCGGACGCAATGGTTTGCGCCTTGACTTCAACGAGAATACGGTGGGCACCTCGGCGCGCGTGCTGGCGCGCTTGCGTAATTTGAATGCAGAAGACCTGGCGCGCTATCCCGAACGCGAGCCGGTGGAAGCGAAAGTTGCCGAGTTTCTCCGAATCGATTCCTCGGAACTGCTCTTGACCAACGGTGTGGACGAGGCGATTCATCTCCTCTGCGATACCTATCTCCAGACCGCTGGCGAGGCGATGATCGTGGTGCCCACCTATTCCATGTATCGGATCTACATGATGGCGGCGGGAGCGGAAGTGATCAGCGTTGAGACCAGCGACGATTTCGGGTTCCCGACTGATAAAGTGCTTGACGCGATTACTCCGCGTACGCGATTGATCGCGATTGCAAATCCCAACAACCCGACGGGCTCCCTGGCGCCCGCGCCGGAATTATTGCGCGTGGCGCGTGCTGCGCCAGAGTCTGCCATCCTGATCGATGAGGCCTATTTCGAATTCTGCGGCCAGAGTCTGCTGGGCCAATTTCATGAAATTCCCAATCTGTTCGTCGCGCGCACATTCTCAAAAGCGTACGGCATGGCCGGATTGCGGGTCGGTGTACTCGCAGGACACTCCGACCAGATGCGCGCCGTGCGGCGGGTGTGCTCTCCCTATAACGTGAACGCAGTTGCGCTGGCTTGTCTTCCAGAAGCGCTGGCAGATGAGTGCTTCATCAAAACGTATGTGAGTGAGGTGTTGGATTCGCGAACACGGCTGCAAGGCTTTCTCCATGCGAACGGGATTCCATACTGGCCGAGCCAGGCCAATTTTGTACTGGTGAGAGTTGGTTCGAGCAGAGAACTTGCAGCAAGCTTCGTCGAGTACATCCGCAGTCGCGGAATCCTCGTACGCGATCGATCGAACGATCCCGGCTGCGAAGGATGTGTGCGAATCACGGTCGGCCCACGCGAACACACCGATCGTCTGCTGGTCGCACTGCAGCAAACCATAGAGCAGGTCGCAATTGCGCAAGGAGTTACGCGAGCATGAGGAAGGCGAAGGTTCACCGCGCCAGCAAGGAGACGCAGATTGACATATCGCTCACCATTGAAGGCCGCGGCCGCTACGACGTGTCGACCGGCATCCATTTCTTCGATCACATGCTGGAGTTGTTCGCGCATCACGGAGGATTCGATCTCACGATGAAAGCTCGCGGCGACCTCGATGTCGATCAGCATCACACCGTGGAAGATGTCGGCATCGTGCTCGGACAGGCATTCGAGAAGGCACTGGGCAGCAAGCGCGGAATCCTTCGCGCCGGATATTTCCTGATGCCTATGGACGAGACCATGGCGATGGCAGCCATTGACATGTGCGGACGTACGGCGTGTGTCGTCGATGCTAAAGTGCGCACGCGATTGGTGGGAGATCTGCAAACAGAGTTGGTGCCCGATTTTTTTGAAGGGTTCGCTCGCGGCGCGCACGCCAATGTCCATGCACGCGTGCTCTACGGTCGCTCCAACCACCACAAGATCGAGGCCATGTTCAAAGCCTTCGCTCGCGCATTGCGCGCCGCCTGCTGGCGCGACAAGCAAATGCTCGGGTTGTTGCCCAGTACCAAGGGAGTGCTGTAATGATCGCCATCGTCGATTACGGCGCCGGGAATCTCGCCTCCGTCAAGAAGGCTTTCGACTGGCTAGGGCAAAGGAGCATGGTGATCGCGGACGCGGATGATATCGCCAAGGCGACCAAAATCGTGCTCCCCGGTGTCGGTCATTTCTCTGCAACGGCGAAACTCAAAAAGTGCGGATTGCAGGACGCAATTTCAGCTGCAATCGCGAAAGGAGTTCCGTTCCTGGGCATCTGCGTCGGCATGCAGTGGATGTTCCAGACGAGCGAGGAATCTCCGCAGACTGCAGGTCTGGGCTTGCTGCCCGGAGAATGCGAGCGCTTTCCTACAAGCGTGAAGTCGCCGCATGTGGGATGGAACCGGGTAGAAGTTTCGCCTTCGTCAATATTGTTTCGCGGACTGCCGTCCTCGCCTTTTTTTTACTTCACCCACTCATACCGCGCTCCGCTGTCGGAGAGCACATCGGCCTGCTGCGAATACGGGGGGAAATTCTCGGCTGCCGTGGAAAGAGATCGGGTATTCGGTGTGCAATTCCACCCGGAAAAATCCGGAGACTCGGGGCTGAAATTGCTCAGCAATTTCTGTGCGCAGTAATGCTGACCAAACGCATTATCGCCTGCCTCGATGTGGACGCCGGACGCGTTGTCAAGGGCGTGCGTTTTGAGAACCTGCGCGATGCCGGCGATCCCGCCGAGTTGGCGCAGGTACACGCGGACTCGGGAGCCGACGAGATCGTAATGCTCGACATTTCGGCAGCGCACCAGCGCCGAGCCACGTTGCTCGAGACGGTTCAGCGCGCGGCCTGCCAAATTTTCATCCCATTCACCGTCGGTGGCGGAATCCGCACTCTCCCGGAAGCGGCGGCGGTTTTCGCGGCGGGTGCCGACAAGATCAGCATCAACTCTGCCGCTTTATCCGATCCAGGTTTAATCACGCAGATTGCCGAACGCTTCGGCTCTCAGGCGGTCGTGGTTGCCATCGATGCCAAACGCCGGCAAGGCTGGGAAGCATTCATGCATGGCGGGCGTACTCCCACGGGACGCGATGCGGTCGAGTGGGCGCGTGAAGCCGAATCTCGAGGAGCGGGTGAAATCCTGCTTACCTCGATGGATCGTGACGGCACGGCCTCGGGCTTCGATTGCGACCTGACAGGGGCCGTCGCGGCAGCGGTACGAATCCCGGTCATCGCTTCCGGCGGAGCTGGTGGGGCAGAGCACTTCGTGCAAGTTTTCCGGGAAGGCCGCGCGGACGCTGCCCTCGCCGCCTCCATCTTTCATTATGGCTTCAACCGGGTTTCTGAACTGAAGCAGCAACTGGCCGCGGAAGGCATTCCCATGAGGTGGCCATGCTGATCCCTTCCATCGATCTGATGGGCGGCAAGATTGTTCAGCTTGTCCAAGGCAGCCGCAAGGCGCTGGAATTCGACCATTTTCAACCGTGGCTAGACCGATTTTCGAAGTACCCGCTGGTGCAATTGATCGATCTCGACGCGGCCATGGGCAACGGCGATAATGCCGACCTCGTGCGGGAATTCACCTCTGTGCTTCCATGTCAGGTTGGCGGAGGCATTCGAAGTCTCGACAAAGCCCGCTCGTTGCTGAGCATGAGCGCGCGGCGCGTGATATTCGGTTCTTCCTTAATCTCGAACGGCGCTCTGAATACCGAATTTGCCCGGAAAGCTGCGCGGGAACTCGGCCCTGAGAAACTCGTCTTCGCAGCAGATTGCAAGGAGGGTCGTGTGGCAATCAAAGGATGGAAAGAGACTACAACCGTTTCCGCTGGGGATCTGATCGAAGCGCTGGAACCATTCTGCGCCGCGTTTCTCTATACCCACATCGACACCGAAGGAATGCTGCAAGGCATTCCGCTTGAGATCGTCCGTAGCTTGCGAGAGCTCACAAATAGGCAGTTGATCGCCGCCGGCGGTATTCGCACCCAGGAGGAAATCGATCGACTGCAAGCAATGGGTGTAGATGCTGTTGTTGGCATGGCCATTTACAAAGGCTTGCTCCCCGTCTAACTACAATTCACCCAGCCCTTTGTCCTCTCTACAATATTCACGGCCGGTGTCCGTCTACAGGATTGTGGATGGGACGTCGAGCATCGCGTTGATGACCGATCAAGATCGTCGAATCTCCGAAGTCGTTGTGCAACAGCGCTCCCGGCTGCGCAACTTCATCCGCAAGCGTGTCGCCAACGAGGCCGACGTGGAAGACGTGTTGCAAGATGTCTTTTACGAACTGGTCGAGGCGAATCGTTTGTTGATGCCGATCGAGTACGTCACCGGCTGGCTGTTTCAAGTCGCACGCAACCGGATTACCGATCTGTTCCGCAAGAAGAAGCCGGAGAACTTCAGCGATGCCGCGCTGACCGATGAAGAGGGCGAACTGCTGCGGATCGAGGATCTGTTGCCTTCCCCCGATGCCGGGCCGGATGGCTTGTACTTCCGTAACCTGCTTCTGGATGAGCTCGAGCAAGCGATTGACGAGCTGCCCGACGAACAGCGCGACATTTTTGTAGCGCACGAAATCGAGGGGCGCAGCTTCAAGGATCTCGCCGCAGAGACGGAAACCAGCATCAACACATTGCTCTCACGCAAGCGGTATGCGGTCTTGCGGCTGCGCGAACGTTTGCAAAGCATCCACGACGAGTTTCTGAACAAATGAGGGATCAACCTATGAGAAAGAAATGGATGTTCGTGATTGCACCGCTGGCGGTGATTGCATTCATCTTCATCGGCGGTTTCGTAGTGATGCATCTTTGGAACTGGCTGCTTCCGGCACTCTTCGGATGGCGCCTCATCACCTTCTGGCAGGCGCTCGGTCTGCTGGTGTTATCCCGCATCTTCTTTGGCGGTTGGGGACGCCGCGGCGGTCCGCCTTCGTATTTCCGCCGGCGCATGGCGGAGCGCTGGGAGCGGATGACTCCGGAGCAGCGCGAGAAATTCCGCCAGAGCATGCGCGGGCGCTGCGCCGGATTTGGATCGCCAGCCGGCGAGACTCCAGCTGGCGAATCCAACAATCCTGCGCGTTGAATGGTACCCAAATGCCCGTTAACTATGCGGCTAACGCTTCGTCAAATCGGATGAGAACTTTCGTGTATCCATCCTCGCGCCGATCGAATTTCTCGTATGCATCCGGCGCGGCGGTAATCGGAACGTGATGACTCACAATCTGGCTCGGCTTGGCCCGGCCCTGAATGATCAGATCCCTTAAATACTCGTTGTATCTTTTTACCGGCGCCTGGCCCATCCCGATGTGCACCGCACTATCAAACAGTTGCCCGATCGGCAAAGGGAAAATCCCCTGCTTTGCCTGCTCGTTCGGCGCTCCCGGATCCGGCGCCATATAGACGCCTATTAATCCAATTGCCCCTGCCGGATTGATCACCCGGCAGCAGTAATCGATTACCTGCGTCGCCTTCTCCTTGGACGGGTTTTTCTCGTCGCGTGCCTGATAGCCGACCGCATCGATCGCGCAGTCCACGCCGGTCAGCTTGTCGCCTTCCCGCGGATGCAGCGCCTGCTGCTGAATTTTATCTTTGCTGCGCCGATCCCTGATCTGATTCACCGGGTCGCCATCCCTGAAGTTAATGGGAATCGCTCCGATCTGTTTCGCTTTCTCGAGGCGGGCGGGAATGTCGTCCACCACGTAAATCTCCGCAGCGCCCTTGATGCGGGAACTGAGCGCGGCCATCAAGCCAACCGGGCCGGCCCCAAAAATTGCCACCGATTTCCCAGGACTCACGCGTGCCAGTTCCGTGGCGTGATATCCCGTTGGAAACACGTCGGCAAGCAGAATGAAGTCGTCCTCAAACTGGTCTCCGGGCGTGCCCGGTAGCTTTAAACAATTGAAGTCTGCGTAGGGAACTAGCACGTACTCCGCTTGCCCCCCCGAATAAGGACCCATTCCCGCATAGCCATAGGCCGCATGCGGTTGCTCATTCATCGTGAGGCATGCGTGCGTGTTCCCCCGGATACAGTTGTAGCAATATCCGCAGGCGATATTGAAGGGAAGCACCACGCGGTCGCCCTCCTTGATGCCTCGGACCGCTTCCCCCACTTGCTGAATTACTCCCATGATCTCGTGTCCCACGACGCTGCCTTTTTTCAGTTCCGTGCGTCCTTCGTACATGTGGAGATCGCTTCCACAGATCGCGGCGGTAGTGACGCGCAATACAGCGTCGGTGGGCGCCATGAGTTTCGGATTCGGTTTTTCTTCGACCACCATATGCCTGGGGCCTTCAAAAGTTACAGCTTTCATCTCGCTCTCCTGATTTTGATTGGATCAAACATTCTGATTTCTGCGCGAATTGATGCGTTGAGAGTACTTGAGACTTTCCAGTTGCTTTTCAGATGCGTTCCCGTAATGTCATGTTGTCGCGAATTTACAATGTTCCCCGCGGTCCCGGAAGCCTCGATGATCAGCGCAGCCAAATTTGGGAAAAGTCTTGACACAGCGTGATAAGGTACACTGCGCTGGCGAGTCCGATGCCTACGCGACGACTTCCACGCAGCTTTGTTCCATGTCCCAGTCTTCAAAGCCAGCCGCTCCGCAAACTTTGACCCCGCTGCTTGCGTTGGCGACCAAGTTGCTCAGCACAGGACGGCCCCACGATGCGATCGCTCCGTTGCGTGAAGCGGCACTCCTCGAGCCGCTCAATGCCACCATTCAGCATGATCTCGGCCTGGCGTACCTTGAGGTCGGGCGCTTATCGGATGCTATTGCGGCATTGCAATGGGCTGTCGCCATCAATCCGCGCTATGCCGATGCACATTTCCGCCTCGGAATCTCCTTAGAGAAGCTGGGCAACATCGGCGCTGCCATCGTCGCCTACGACCGTGCCACTCAACTGCTGCCGTCTCTGGCCGAGGCCTGGTTCCGCGCTGGCGCCCTGGTCCACACACTGGGACATCGCGAAGAGGCGATCGGATGTTTTCGCCGCGCCGCCGCGACCGGAGGGAAGACCAGCTTCGGCCGCCTCGGCAAGGCACGGGCGCTCTTAACCGAAGATCGGAATCAAGAAGCCGAGCAGGTGCTGCGGGAGACGTTGGCGCGCGATCCCGAAAACGCCATGGCGCGTGATCTGCTGGGCAATCTGCTCTCCGAGTTCGGACATTTCGACGAGGCTCGCGAATGCTTCGAGCGCGCGATCGCGATTGCCCCGCTGCTTGCGGGAAGCTACTACGATCTGGTCCGGTGCCGCCGGATTACCAGCAATGATGACGGTCTGCTGGAACGAATGCAGGCCGCCCTATCCACGCCGGGACTGGAACCCGCGCAACGTCAGCGCCTTCATCTTGCGATTGGCAAGGCGGCGGACGATCTTGGCGACTACAGCTTGGCTATGCAGCATTTCGGCGCCGCAGATGTCGTGCGCCGGGAATCTGCCTCGTTCGACTCGGCCGCGTTCTCCATCGAGATCGATCGCATGATCGCCCGCTGCACCCCCGAATGGATCGCTCGCGCTTCGGAACTCGGGAGCTCGGATTCCACGCCGGTCCTGATCATGGGAATGCCGCGGTCCGGTACAACTCTGGTCGAGCAGATCATTTCCATGCATCCCGAGGTTGGGGCCGGCGACGAGCTGAATTTCTGGAACGAGCGCGGAGCGGAGTGGCTTCGCTCGGGCCCGGCCGGCCACGGGAGGCCGTTCTTCACCAAAGCGGCGAAGGATTATCTCGGAGTGCTAAACGCAATCGCGCCCGATGCGGCGCGATTGACGGACAAGATGCCGTTCAACTTTCTATGGGCCGGGCTGATCCACCTGACATTCCCGCGCGCCACCATCATCCATTGCCGCCGCACTGCAGTCGACACGGCGCTGTCGATCCATCAAACTCATTTCCATCCGACTCTGTCATTTCCGACCGGAGGCGCCGAACTGGTCGCCTATTTTCGCGATTACCAGCGGCTCATGCACCATTGGCGAAGCGTGCTGCCGCCGGATCGCTTCATTGAGATCGATTATGAACAGTTGACCCGCGAGCCCGAACCAGTCATCCGGCGTATCATCGCGGCCTGCGGCCTGGTGTGGGATGAGCCGTGCCTGCGCCCCGAATCGAATCCACGGGCCGTGAAGACCCCCAGCAAGTGGCAAACCCGGCAACCGATCTATCGCACCTCGGTCGCACGCTGGCGACGCTACGAACCCTGGCTGGGACCCCTGCGTGCGCTCGTCGAGGACGAGTCGGAACGGGAGGGTGGGATCGCGTCGTCATGATTGGCTGATCAGTCGTTCTCTTGTCTCTTCTTTCCTTGACTAAGCTTGCCCACTCTTCTCTGTGTAGCCCTTCCTTAGTTCCGGATCTACTTTTTGTGGATTGCGTTCCAAGTGCGATTCTTGTGATCTCGATTCCTGTTACATTTCCCAACATTCGTCCCAAAGCGGCAGTTGAGGACCTGACTCACCCGCAATTCTCCGCTGCAGCTCTTCGACGGTTCATTTTGGTTCCCTGGGAATTGATCCGGCAAGCGCGAGATTGACGAGAAACGTTCCACCCTGTAACGCAAATTTCATTTGCTCGTTACAGACCCGTCACAGTCCTCTGCTAAGGTTCGCGACTACGATGTGCCGCGCGGTCGTGCATCCATAACATTACACGATCGATCCCGGTTGCGTGGTGAAACAATCCAAGGAGGAGAATCGTACATGTCGCGAAAAACGTCCCGAAAAACGTTTCGCAAAATGTTTCGAGATAAATCTCGAAATAAGTCTCGGATCAACAGTCTGCGTCCGCTCGCCGGCCTGCTGGCGGCGGGACTGAGCCTTCCGGGCCTCGCCGCCGCGCAGTCCAAGCCGTACCCGACTTATGTCACCGGT